>Ga0209700_107345_pt1 | contig 15727 bp, 9 predicted proteins | sample SiratroredBW_FD_187528 | JGI IMG/M metagenome (GOLD analysis project Ga0209700, IMG submission 187528) | Root nodule microbial communities of legume samples collected from California, USA - Siratro red BW (SPAdes) (version 2) | ecosystem: Host-associated > Plants > Roots > Nodule | place: USA...
TAAAATAAATAAAAAAAGGTTTAAGTATTTATTTTTATTTTTATTGTTGTGTTATTTAGGTTGCTTTCAATAAATGTAAAAATGAAAAAAAAAACCATAAAGGAAAGAAAATGAATTAAAATAATAATAAAATGTGTCAGCCACATTACCTCCAATATTTCCCATTTATTTCCCATATTAATTTTATTTTTGAATCTGATTATATATATGGGAGGTTATGATGTCATAACAGCAATAATGGTACAATTCTGCCCATTTTTCAGTCTCTGTTTGTCCTTGGGATTTAACAGTCAGTTGGTGTCATAAGTGGGGATAATTAGGAATTAAGAGATTTAAAATTTGAATTAAGAGTGGGCTGACTAGAATTAGTATAAATATACATAGTGAGCAAGTGGATAGACAGGCGGAAAAAACACGAGAAATACTAGAAAGGGTCCTGAATATTAGTGAGTAGATCGTTTGAAGGTGAGAGTTCAGAGAAGAAGGGAACGTGCTTTTGGAGGATCTTTAACTAGTACGTTCTATTTACTCTGTGTTATATACTTATCACATACATGTGATTGCTCTGTTTGATGGTTATTATGATATCTTGAGGTTCATCCCTTGTCTCTTTGATTTAAAAAAAAAAATAATAATAATAATAATAATGATAAATTATAAAACGTTTTCCAATTTTCAAGGAACGAACCAAATGCTTTCTAAAATTTAATAAATTAATAGTTCTTGAAAATATATCAAAAATATAAATTTTCAAAACAAAAAGGAAAAAAGTTTCAAAACAGCCATAAAATAATAAAGATAAAACATCTTCCAAAATAATAAAAATGAGATAAATATAAAAACATGTCTTTTCGATAATAAATATAAAAAACTTTTTTTTTACGAAAATAAGGTAATAGAAACACATTTTTCGAAAATAAAATATAAAGACAATTTAAAATTGATTTATTTCATAATAGCATAATGGCATGCATGTGTTGGATACCCCTTTTGAGCCTTCCATCCAAAAGAGAAAGCGATTTGCCTCAGTAATATGTTTGTTGCCCACTAAATCTAAGAGTAAACATCATACCGGGGCAATCAATCAGATTTTTCACGCGGCTATGGATTTCAAGTTCTTTTCACTAAAGGCATTCAAAAAATCATCAAAAAGAAGAAATAAAAGTCCGTTAGATTGAAAACCCGCAAAGGGCAATCTAAGCAAAAGATAGGACGATGAAAAAAAAAAGAGAAAGATAACAAGTATTTGGAATCGCTGGAATTTGTTGCGGGAGTTAATATCTCTAAAAATCAAGCAATCATAATTCAAAATGATATATGGCCATGTTTGTTTATCCTGAAACATCAATAAAAATTCCATTGTACCCTCTTTAGGCCTGAAAAGTAAAAATTTCTTTCAAAAATACCCTAAACAAGGATCATCAGCATGTTGGAATTCAGTTCAGGATAAGAGATCTATCAAAAAATGGGGGGCACATCCAAAGCTCCCAAGTCAGCAATTAAGAAAAAAAATTTAAAAGAAAAATATGTGTTATCAGTTCAAATAAGGATGACTCGCAGATAAAAGGAAAAAAGGTAATCTCAGCAAGAACATGAATTGCTTCGGGCAACACTTGACTGATGATCTTTGTTATAAAAAATGATAATAATCGGTAAACAATTTTTTGAGCCTGAATATCCTTTTTCTTCAAAACCTTTTAAACCCTGACCACGTTACAAGTCATGTAAAGTCCATATTGATTGAAGAATGATTGTCGATGATTTTTCCAGAGAATAACCTTGCAATAGAGGAACGCGGTTGCCAATACGAGTCAAGTTGTAAGCAAAATGCCTTCTGCGAAAAGGGATGATGCAAGTTTGCCAGCTGAATAAGAGTGAAATAGTGTCATTAAAGCATAAATATTGGGGCAATCCTTTCTTATATGTGTCTTTCCTATAGTTTTTTTTTTCTTCACCCTAGCCAAAAATATTCTTCAAAATCGGGGATACTTTCATGTGATTCAATCAGCCTCAATTCATTGTCCTAAGTATGCAGCTTTCTCCACGTAAGTTGCATTACCTCGGTTTTCCACTAAATCTATTTTTACCCATCTAACCTAACAAAATTGGCTATCCCTTTGAACCTTAATTTTCCATTTTTCAAAAAAAAAAACTAGGGTAATGCTGCTGCATTTATGGTCAGCTCTCAAAGAGTGAAAGATTTAAAATGAAGTTACCGCCCCATACTTGGGGCAATTCCATTGCCTATTTGAAGTTTAAAATTTCTTTAACGTATGTTTGTTCATCCACCCATTCCGACACATATGCATCAAAATGTTAGAACTAATCATATTAATAATTTTGTGTCAAGCGTTAAGATTTTTGAATGTTCTTCCGAAAATGAAAATTCAAAGTTCAATCAATGAATTCAATGATTCCATAAAAATATTCGGTTTAAAGAGAGCAGCAAAATAGCAAATCAAAATCCTCAGGCATTAAAAGTAAAAATCTCATGCGAGTCAAAATTTCATGCATCAGCATAAAGTCATGCATTCATTCCCCAGTGAAAAACTCAAAATTGCCAAACATTTAAAAAAATATATCATGCATTCAAAGCAAAGGCAAATCATAGATTCTCATGCATTCAAACATGCATTCATTCAAGAACAAATCATAAATTGAATTTAAAAAAAAAATGGTTTCATGATCCTCGGATACAAGATCTAGTGAAAATTTATCCCCTGATTCAAAGTTTTGATATGTTGATCCCCTGCAGAAGCAAGGTCTTGGCCATTCTTTACTTTTCGACTTCCTGCTGAAGCAAAGTCACAACTCTTCTTTGATATGTTGATCCCCTGCAGAAGCAAAGTCACATTTGTTTTTGGCACTTGATCCCCTACAGAAGCAAGGTCTTGGCCATTCTTTACTTTTCGACTCCTTGCTGAAGTAAAGTCACAACTCTCTTTTGATATGTTGATCCCCTACAGAAGCAAGGTCACATTTGATTTTGGCACTTGATCCCTTGCAGAAGCAAGGTCTTGGGCATTCTTTACTTTTCGACTCCCTGCAAAAGCAAAGTCACGACTCTCCTTTGATATGTTGATCCCCTACAGAAGCAAGGTCACATGTGTTTTTGGCACTTGACCCCCTGCAGAAGCAAGGTCTTGGCCATTCTTCATTTTTCGACTCCCTGCTGAGGCAAAGTCACGACTCTCCTTTGATATGTTCATCCCCTGCAAAAGCAAGGTCACATTTGTTTTTGGCACTTGACCCCCTGCAGAAGCAAGGTCTTGGCCATTCTTCACTTTTCGACTCCCTACAAGAGCAAAGTCACAACTTTTCTTTGACAAGTTGATCCTCTGCAGAAGAAAGATCTCCACATTTCTTTTCAGCATGTGATGGTACCCGAACAAAACTAGTGTCTCTAACTTTACTTAATTTTTACTTTGATAATATGAATTTTTCTCAAATTTTCATATTATCATATAAAACTTAAGTGAAGATGGGCAGTTAGTCAATACCCGATTTTGTCCGGATAATATTTTAAATTAAAAAATAATAAAATAAAATGAAAAATAATAAATAATAAATATTAAGTAATAAATGATTAAATAACAAAAACAAAATTAAAAGTATATAAATAAATAAAATAAAAAAAAGAATAAGTCAATCTCCTTGAAACCCTTCTCTCTTAACTCCATGTATCATTTGGAAAAAATATATAAAAATAATAATTTTGAAACTGCTCAGATAACAACCCACCTTCTCCACTACATAAAAATAAAATTAATAATAAATAATGAATTATGACCATTGGAAAATGGTTTAATCCCTCATTCCTGGGTAGATTCATCTTTAATATTAATTTTTTTTAAAAAAATATATAACAAGAGGAATAGGTCAAAGAGTGATAACTTTCCTGAACCACCTTGATTTAAAAATAATAATAATAATAATAATGCAAATAAAGAAAAGGGTAGATATATTAAAGGAAGAAAAAAGAAAAGGTATGGATGATTTTGGGAACACGGAAACTGAAAAGAAAAGAGAAGAGAAAACAGGAAAGAGTAAGGAGGGAGAAGAAAGCACAGAGAAAAAAAAAACGAACTTCAAGCACCTGGTATGCTATTCTTTTTATTGAGTTCTTTGTACGTTCATACATTCCTTTTTACATAAAAAAAAAAGCTACCAATGATTCTTATGGCAATATCATGCATCTCCATGAACACATCAAAGTCCACCTTGCATTTCTACTGCATCCATTAAATTATATATCATATCCATCATCATGCACAACCCCTACATGCCACCATCCAGATCCTCCATCACCATTGCCTTCGGCCACCCCCTGGGCTTGGTCTGTTATTCACTTAAAAATCAAAGCCAACCACCACCACCTTAGCACCATACCTCCACAATGTCAAACACCTTACCATAAAACAGCCCCGCTTAAGCCTTCCTCCATGCTCATCCTCACCACGCCTCCACCATGACCCCCACACCCACCGCAGCTATTGCTTCTCTTTCCACTCACGTCAAAGCCACCATGAATGCCACCTCCTTGCCAACCACCATCTAGCACCTCCAAACCGCAAGCAGCCACCATGGGCACCACCAATACCACCAACACGTGCCATCAATCGCCATGTCCTTACCACCTTGTGTCGTCGCCTTCGCCACCTTTCAACTCAGTCATTGCCACAAGGGGTTATAGCTGGACAGTAGCCACCGGCCTCTCGACAGCCAACAATGATGATTGATGTGGAAGCTATTGATGATGACGTTGTTGAATGTACCCCAAGGGCATTTGCTGAGGCCAAAAACAAGTCAAGAAGAAATCGTGGTGGAAGGACTATAGTTCATGTTGAACTAGAAGATCAGACTCGGTGCAACAAGCGCAGAAGAGAATTGCTAAACCAAACAATTATTAATTGTGAGAAGTATATGAATTTAGAAGGCAGTAGCAGTTCTATGAGCGATGCTTTCTGAACCACGAATTGAGCCCGTTTTCAACTGTCCAATATGTATGGGACCATTGGCAGAAGAAATATCGACAAGGTGTGGTCATATTTTTTGCAAGAATAGCATCAAGGCTGCCATATACGCTCATGGAAAATACCCTACCTGTAAAAAAAAGATTACCGTAAAAGAGCTTATAAGGGTGTTTCTCCCATCAGCTAGTTGAAGGCTGTCCATGCAAGCCTACACAAACCCACCATGCCCAAGAACACCTAGTACCACTACACCATCAAAGCCTCGTGGAAAGCCACCACTACATCTTCAAGACAACACTTGCCATCGCCAGATCCTCCGTCAGTGGCTGCCACTGCTTGCCACCACCAATAATAACGTAACTCCACCCTACTAGTCAAGCTTTGCCGCCTGACACCTCCCTTCATCTCATAATCCTTTCTTCCACCATTCTACTGTGCCGCCATAGTCTTCCATGTTACACCGCCATGCAAGAGTTGCACTCGCTTCCTGCCACCACCTTGTATTCCCTTCGTCATCCGCGCCACCAAGGAGACGTCGGGAGCGTCGCTAAGAGCCACTGCTCATAACCTTGTCATTCCGTCAAGCACCATCGCCACAGGAGGAACCATACCGTTACCGTTCTGATCCTCTGAGCGTCACCCTCATCATTGAGACACCGCCAGCCGTCACCAAGAGCCAGCAGCGTCACTACAAGTCGCCCAAAATAGCGCCTCCCTCCTCGAGTTTGCTCACTACCTACGGTGCCGCCACGGCTAAATCCATACCACGCCACCAACGACGCTGTCGCCGTCGTCTGACGCCGTTGTTGCCACTGCCATGCCTTTCCCTGCCTCAACTAACCTACGTTGCCACAGCACCACTTATGCATCCCAAACCCTAGATGGGTTTCTGATTAGTAGGGGTGCTCTCTGCACCCCACTTGTTTGAGCCTGCACCTGTACTTTTACTCAATTCCTAAAGTACCCCTAGCTATAGGATGGGTTTTTTTTTTGTTAGTGGAGCTACTTCCTGCACCTCCATTAATTAAGACTGCACCCATACTCCTCTCAATTACCAAACTGCCCTTGGTAATAGTTGAGTTTTTGGTTAGTGGAGTTACTTCCTGCACCTCCGTTAATTAGGATCTACACCCATAATTTTCTAAATTCCAAAACTGCCCCCACAAATACCCGAAAAAGTCACTATGCACCACTTAAAACTCACATACTCAAGCTTTGCATTGCTAAGAATTCATTGAGTCATGTTCCGTTTTTGCATGCATGATCCCACTAAAATTAAAGTGTCAATTCTATGTTGCATATAACTGTTGCATGTTATTTTTCAACACCAAATTTGATATATACCCTAATCTTAAAGCCCAAGCTTTAAACATGTCACTGTTTCTCAAAGTCCAGGCTTTAAACCTGACACTGTCTCTCAAAGCCCAGGCTTTAAACCTGGCACTGTCTCTCCAAGCCCAGGCTTTAAACCTGACACTGTTTCTCAAAGCCTAGGCTTTAAACCTGACACTGTTTCTCAAAGCCCAGGCTTTAAACCTAGCACTGGTGCCATTCACTTACCTTATTTTCAAACACAAGCTTTTGAAAATTTAAAAAAAATATCAAGACAACCAACAATCTTATCAACAAAGAACTACGTAACCCTGATTCTCAATCCTCAATAGGGATACGTAGGAGCGAGGTCAAATCCTTGTCGGACTCCCTTTTCTAAAAAAAATCTTTGTTTGTTATTGTTTGCATTTTATTTCGTTTTTTGGGAAAAATAAATATTTTGAAAAATCACACTCTTTTACTCATTTAATTAAAGGTACCGCCGTAGGGCGGGCGTTGTGGGGTGCTAGTACCTTCCCCACACGTAACCGACTCCCGGACTCTAAATCCAGTTTTGCGAACTTGTCTTATCTTGTTTTTGGTTTTCCATAGTTTTTCCTAATAAACTATGGTGGCGACTCCATTATTTTGAAAATTAAAATTAAAGTATTTTGTTCGTCGTCCCCGTCGTGACCCCGGTTGCGACACATGTTATTTAATTAATAATAATATATTATTTAACTTTTTTTGTTATAATTATATGTATTTTGTTAATTTAATTTATAATATATTTTTTATGATAAATAAATATAAATTATATGGATATATATATATATATATATATATATATATATATATATATATATATATATATATATATATATATATATATATATATATATATAGAAAGGTAATCATCCTTAATTTTAAATGTTATGATCATGGTGATCGTTAATATGCTTATGTATAATATATAATAATAATAATAATATAATAAAATAAATATTTGAAATGAGTAAATTTTAAATAGGATGAAATAATCTTTTATAATTTTTACCATAATAAAACTCATTTATTTCAATTAACCATTACAAAAATAATTAAATATTTTCAAAAAATATATATAAGTAAATAAAAAGTGTGAATAAAATGCATTTATATATTGTTTTGGTTGTCAAATTTATTCACAAGGAAAACCACATAGACAACTCCACAAACTTCCTCTTTTACTCTCTTTCTTCTTTTTAAGATTTTCTTCCCATATTTTATTTATTTTAGAATTTGGTTGAGTTGAATTTGGAGTACTGGAAAAGTCTGAAACTATTTCTAACCGATCACAGTTTCAATTATAGTAGGAAAAGTTGAAAAAAGTATTCTTTTTAACTTAATTAAGATTATATTTAAAATTTATTTTATTTGGATAACTTGTTCTAGATTCTTAGAGATTGGAATAGTGTCATTGTTTGGTTTGGAAGAATTGTTTTAGAAATCATTATCTTAGATATGGGAAGCTAGTTTTAAGTTTTTAATAGTAATTTAGGTTAGAAACTCTCTTTGTGAGGAGACTTAATTCTGAGTTTCAATTTCTATTATAGAGATGTTTTATGATGAATTTGATTGATTATATACATAGTATAAATTTTGATATTGATAACTTGATAGATAAGAAATTTTTTTAATATTGTGAATTGTTTGATAGATATGGTTGTGCATGATGAATTGATATGATATGTGATGACTGATTATATGTTCATATGTAATCATTTAGTTGAAATGAAACCATGGTTACATATACCTCTATTGCTTTAATATGGTTTGAATTGATATGATATATGTTATGATTGAATGATAAGTTCATATGCAATCACAATACTCCTATTGAAAAAAAATGATTGCACATTATATGAATTCAATATGTTTGTAATGGAGTATGAAGGATTGTGATTAATGATAAACCTATTTGTATTCTATTTGATGATTGATATTTGAATTCTTAAATTATAACACAACATAATTGTAAATGTATTTATTTCATTTGATTTTCCTTTACTTTCACAAGTTGAAATATTATTTCACTAGCTTATCCTTACTATTTTTGTTGTGTTATAAACTGCGATTAAGTACTATGTACACGAGCATATGCACATACAAGTTCATAAGCACCTAGAGGAGTATAAGTTATTAGCTTGGTTATGTTTTTCTCTCCCTTTGTCATGTATCTAGTTGTACATAGGTTTGGTGTATTTGGAGATTTTTTTGTAGCACTTTAAACCTTGAATGTATATTAATACTTGGACATGGATAAAAATTAGTTTTATAAACCTTTCTTTTGATATTTTCCTTCAAGTTTCCTTCAAGTGAATAGATTCTCGTTTAAGCAAAAATGGTATTTGAACTCAACCTAGTCCCAAGTTCATTTTCTCGGATTTATTTCTCTCCTCAAGCAAATAGATTTTCATTTAAGCGAAAATAGTAAAATGAACTTAGTCTCAAGTTTATTTCTGTTTAAAAAGATCATTTTCGCTCAAGCTAAAAAATATTATCAATTTATTAATCGTTTTACCATTTGAAATCATATTTCTTTTATACATAATTTTTTTTTACTAAAATTGAATAAGAAATGTTACAAAATTTTTAATTTTTTATATTTATAATATAAAATAAAAATAAGAATTTAAATGCATTATCTTGTCAAATTAATATGAACCAAAATACAAACACAGTTATAAATTTTGTCCCATAAGCACAAAATTATTATCTTTAAATTTCTCATATGTGTCAATCACACTTGAAAGATGAATAGTTGCTAATTATTTTTTCTTTATCAATAAATATATCAACCACTTAATAAATATATTTCCATCTTCTATATAAATTACCAAGATCATTCTAAAACTATAATAATTATCTTCATAGAAACAACATCACAAAAGAATTATTATTATTATTATTATTATTATTATTATTATTATTATTATTATTATTATTATTATTATTATTATTATTATTATTAAAGATGAATAGTTGCTACTTTTTTTTTCTTTATCAATAAATATATCAACCACTTAATAAATATTTTTCCATCTTCTATATAAATTACCAAGATCATTCTAAAACTATAATAATTATCTTCGTAGAAACAACATCACAAAAGAATTATTATTATTATTATTATTATTAAAGATGAATAGTTGCTACTTTTTTTTTCTTTATCAATAAATATATTAACCACTTAATAAATATTTTTCCATCTTCTATATAAATTACCAAGATCATTCTAAAACTATAATAATTATCTTCACAGAAACAACATCACAAAAGAATTATTATTATTATTATTACTATTATTATTATTATTATTATTATTATTATTATTATTTTATTTGATTAAAACCAACCGATTCAAAAAAAGTAATAATATCTTTAGCAAAGGCTACTGAAACTACATATCTTTATGAATTTGTGTATGCGTTTTTTTTTATTATGACAATAATAAATAAACAAATAAATAAATAATCAAAAGATTAAATATTATAATAATTATTAAAAAATTATTATAAAATAAATATTTTTTGTTTTTTAATATCATAATGATTTTATATTAATAAATATCTAATGAAATATGTACACTATAAAAGTTTTTAAATTTTTTTTATTAATAATTATACATAACATTACATTGAAGAAAACACAAAATTCATTTCGATCAAACTTATTATCAAATGACACTACACAATTTTATATTTAAAAGTTTATAATAGTATCACATAAAAGAATTTCATAATCTACTTTACATTAGCAAAAATCAAAATAGGTACTCCATTCTTTTTTTCATGTCGATTTTTTGGTAACAAAAAACTGTTCGTTGTTTATTGTTTTTGTGATTTTTTTTTTCTCAATCACATCCTTATCACCTTTTTCTAATTAACTTTAGATTTATTGCAAAAACACGACAACTATTTATAGAAAAAAGTGTTGCATTTCTTAAATTTTATGCAAACCTAAAAGAAAAACATAAGTTGTCTACCTAAATGTTTCTTCTGCAGTGAATTGTTGGTCTTGTCGTTCAACTTAACCTAAATGGTTGTATCAGCGCGCAGTGATGAGTGACATCAGACATGACATAATATCTATTGGTCTCGTTCTAGTGGACTTATCCTCGTCAAAAAAATCTTATTAAAGTAACACGAACCTAATCACTTTTTTTAATCAAGCATATAAAAAACAAATCACTTTCTTTAATCAAGATATTTCTCTTCACGACGTGATGGTTGCTTCCTCCTGACTTTGCATATAAAAGGTCATAATATCAATCTACAGTAATAACTAACAACCGTTCTTATTTTACAAGTTCGATAGTTAAACTTAATATAATATTAGAAATTATTTAAATAAGGTTTGTTTAATTTATTATATCACTCACTATTAAATTATTTATAAATATTTAATTATATATATATATATATATATATATATATATATATATATATATATATATATATATATATATATATATATATATATATATATATATATATATCAGCATAAGAAATATATATTAAAGCATTCTACATCAATTAAAGATTTGATAAAATTACGATGTATAACTGGAGTAAATCCTCTCCTTTTACATTAAAGGCGTAACTTAGATATTGTGAGTCAATTATCCTTTCCAAGTGAGCATGGGTTTCCATTTGTAAAGTGATTTATCTTTAAACACGTTTTCTAAAATGAAATTAAACATAAAACCCCAAAGCTCAAGTAAAAGACTTCCTGTATCGATTCGATGATGGAGTGTGCACAAAATGTTCTAGGATCGTCAGGTAACACTGAAAAAAATTAAACTCAAATTAAAAACCTCTTTCAAAGCAGTCTAGGAAGGTAATATAACATTTGTTTTTAATTTATAATTGCTTTTTATGAAATTTCTTGTCCATAAAATTAACTTTTTAATATAAAATACAAATATATCCATATATATATATATATTTATTGGAATCTGAGCTGGAAATTTTAGAGGTGCTCTGGTGTTGATTTTTGGAAAGTTAAGCTATGATCGAGTTAAATTTTTTTTAAAAAGTCTATCCAGTGTTTATTGATAGTGTTTTGAACAGAGATCCGTAAAAGATTCTTTTATATTCAAGTTAATAAGAGTATAAAAATAATTATAATATATATTTAGATCGTGAATATAAAATTAAATAAATACTCCTCATTACATAAAAGTATATTTATAGATTATTTAAGTTTGATTCAATCTTTTACTCAAATCTTGTAATAGAAATCAATTACTTAGATCATGTAATTGAAATGCAAGTGGTTATCTGAGTTATGCAGATAAATAGAATAATGTTGATTCATATATTTATATATTTTTAAGTATAAGATAGTACAAACTTTTTTATGTAGGTTCTCAATCTTTATATTTAACTTATCAATCTTTATGTACTTCTATATATAAAGCACAAATGTGTTGATTAAATTTATATAGTTATAATTTTCAATATTTAAATTAAATTCCATATTCAGTAATATAACAATAATATTTTATAAATATATTAATTATCTAATCGTTCATTACATTAATCATATATTATAACTTAACAACGTTATATTTAGAAAATTAATTTATCTTTTGAAAAAAAATCTAACTCATAAAAAGAAACTACCATTCCCTTCCTTCCAGAAATATAAAACTTTATTTAAGCATTTTTATTCAAAGTAATTAAAGTAAAGAAAATGGAACTTAAAACCTTAAACACTCTAAGTCATTTTAGAGTAATGAAAGTAAAAAAATTAAACACAAGGATAAAATTACATGTAGAAGAATAAGTAAAAAGAATTACAAACAAGTAAAAATCTTTTTTTTTAACAACAAAAAATAAATTACATAAGATGAGACATTTTAAGGATGTTTCAACCAATTGACTACAATACAATCATTAAATGCATTCATGTGTAATCCTCATCTTGAATCTACCCAATAAATTACATAAAACTGAGTCAACCATATCTAGGGGTCCCTAATGAAAGTACCATACAAACAAACTCACTAACATAGAAAATTCTTTTAAAATCTTATTGTGAGTGTTAGGAATACAGACAACATTGAATATGTTTAATCATATGCACAAACAATAACATTTTATAGACTACTCCTTCTGCAATGTATAATCTAATTCCAACAACGAAGGATGCCCCTTTCGAAACTGAACATCTTTTCCTTAATGTTGTTGTTGTTGTAGCTTTTGTAACTTTTTATATTCATTTCCAGCAGAGTAACTAGTTAGGAGTAAGTGTTTCATTCCTTTGTTTGTTTCATAACCACCACGTTTATAGTGAGCTTTCATGCTTTTTCAAGTGTATACCTATCTGAAAACGTTTTAGGCTGAGTTCAAGAGGGGGGGGGGGTGAATTGAACTTATTGAACTTTAAAAGATTTTTCCCAATTTAGACCTTTGAAAATAGTTTTCGCAATTTGAAAAACATTAATGAATCTTGGTGCTAAAGATATACGGTGCAGTAAAGAAATAAATTGATTCAAGGCACGAATGAATCAATTTGTTGTATAGGCAGATAGAATTTTTCAAACAGCACACACAGCAGATTCACAGTCACACAACAACATTTTAAGCAGATCAAGTTCACACAGTTTCAATAGCAATATTACACTCAGAATAGAATCACACAAAAATCCAAATTTGAATGAGAGCAAAGAGGAACAGAATTACAAAATACAAATTTAAAACACCTAACACATCTCTACATTGATTTCACTCAATATTAACAAATCTGATAAAGTTTCCTAACACCAGCAATTAATACAAATTTGAGAATTATTCAAAATGCATATTTAATTATTCAGTTATACCAAGAATTTAAGACTTGATTGTGCAGAAAATTGATGTTAAATCAAATTTGATTAAAGTCACTCTCAATTTAAAAACTTTTTGTAAAACAGATAACCTGTATAACAGATTATTATTTAATTTGCAGCAGATTAATCAAACCAAAGTCAATTATCAATTAATTTCAATATCAACACAAGACCAAAAATACAATTATTGCAGTAAAAGTGTCTAGAATCACACTACAGTAATGAAATCTCAAGTATGCAGAAACACAGATGTCTATCAGTACAGAACAACTTTCATATCAGATCCAGAATCTTATATGCAATATAATATTTGAAAAGAAATAATTTGTTAATCAAGATTTCTTGAACAGCTACAGCAGATTAATCAGAACCAACACAGAATTCAAGTTATAATGCATAAATCAATATCCAGAAGACTTAAACCAGTTTTATCAAGATTACCAAAAATTAATACAGTCTTTCAATTAAACACAATGAACAGTGCAAGAACAATACAGAATTGAAAGAGAGGGGTCAAGAACAATAGAACACAGTCAATTATACTGGTTCACCCTTTCTCAAGGGCTACGTCCAGTCTCCTTTGCCTCTCAAGCAAAGAAAATTTCACTATCTTTAATCAATTGTTTACACCAAACAATTACACAATTCTTACTCCCCGTAAGAATCAAACATCCACTGAAATGAGCACCTACTCCCCGTAGTCCCCACTCAAATCAGCAATCACACACAGGCTAAACCTATAGCCTACACAATACACATTTTTTAACAATTTCACATATTTGCAATCAGTTTACACAAATCTTGATTCAAAAAGGGATCAAGAATGGTAAAAAACAACTCCCTGATTGGCGCGCAGAAAGGCCTTTGCACAGTATTGAAGAATTCCAATAGCATAAAATGGGTCAAGCGGTACTCTTCAACAAAAGCCTCAATTGATTTTCTTCAAGAACTCTCAATTTCACAACAATGTTTCTCACTGATTTTTCTGCTGTAATTCTTCTCTTTTTTCGTATCTGTGTTATCTATGTTATGGCGCATTTTAGAAAACTCACTGTTTTTATAGACGAAAAGGCGTCAATTCAATTTTTCAAAAAGTCGTTAATTCAGTTCTGCCAGGTATCGAATAACTCGATTTCATGAAAACTGAAATCGCCTTATTTGAGCCCAGTGCAGTATTAAAACCAGTTTAATCGAAAACTTAGCTAATTCTTTAGTTTAACATTTTAAACATTTTTATACCTTTGTGCTGTTGGATTTCTCCTTGACTATGCATAGGTTCTTTGTCAATCAAACCTAAACCCACTCACATCAGACCAAGACCTAAACCACATTCAATTGTATGCTTGCTTTTCCTTGTTGGACATGTCTTGCATGGCTTCATCAAACCCTTAATATTTGTGAAAGTACTAACATTATCAATAAAAGATCGTACCTACCCTAACTAAGACCATTTTCCTTGATTAGTTTCTGACATTGTGACACCTTCATCCAACTCTCAATCTAGACATGTCAAACTATCTGACCATCCAAGTAACCTAGCCCTGCTTCCCTTCACTTACCCTACAGATTTAAGAAATTCTACAGGAAAGGCACCAATCAGAGTATGAGAAATAAGTATTTGACTTTTTATGTTTTGGCTATAACCAGCATTCTAGTCGTGCTTGACAAAATATTTTTGTATCATCCACTTTTTCATTTATAGACACTACCTCGTTATGATTTCATATTTCTGACACTATGGCTATTGACATCCCTATCCATGTTTTATTTACTTTCAAATTCAGTCACAACAAATGAAAACTCAACATATGTAGATCAAGGTGTTCATGCCTAACTGTCTCTATTCCAACCCACCTATCACATGCATCATGCATCACACACTCTTAGTGCCGCCTTATAAGTTATAAATAAACATTTTATTGTTTCCTCACCGTTCAGACATAAAGAACACATCGGACTGCCCACATTCACACCTCTTCTGGATAAATTAAACTTTATAGGTAACTGGTCCTGCATTGCCCCCAAATGCACACTAACGTAGATGGTGATTCCTCAATAAATCAGTTTTAAGCTACCTACATTTCATCAAGATCCTCTTGATTTAATATTTTATATCCTGATCTTACTGTATATTCATTGTGATCATCTACAGTCCACAACCAACTATCTCGGGTACCCCTTTTCCACTGTATGTTTGAAATGTTATTGATAAGTTGTACCTTTAACTCTTTTTTCCACTTGAACCTCTCTCTACGCTAATTTAGGTTCCACCTCTTAGCCATTTTTGTATTCCAATGTTCCAACCTCTGCTATTACCGCTTCCTTACACAATGATAAAGAGAATAGCCTTTGAAACTTATATTTCAATAGTTGGTCATCAACCCACTTATCCTCCCAAAACTTCACTCTCCTACCATCCCCTATCTTTCATTTAACACTGCCCCCAAAAGTTAATGAAAGGGAGAGTGTGGTTAAAAGACATTTGTAACACTCTAAAAATTAAATTTTCACCATACTATAACCTTATCAAAGGGTTTATAGAAAATTTATACTAATTCATGAATAT
>Ga0209700_107348_pt1 | contig 15713 bp, 8 predicted proteins | sample SiratroredBW_FD_187528 | JGI IMG/M metagenome (GOLD analysis project Ga0209700, IMG submission 187528) | Root nodule microbial communities of legume samples collected from California, USA - Siratro red BW (SPAdes) (version 2) | ecosystem: Host-associated > Plants > Roots > Nodule | place: USA...
CTATTAATAAATATAAGTTTAATATAAATAATAATAAAAAATAATTTTTACATGGAAAAAATTATAATATAAAATAAAAGCATGTTATAAAATTATATAATAAAGATATATTATACAACAATTCTTATAAATAAAATATAATAATATACTAAATTACTGATTTTAATTAATGACCTTTATTAATAATTAGAATATTTTTCAACTAAACATAAAATAAATCAACATATAGGTGATTTTGAAAACAACACTATTTTAAAATTATAATTTTACACTTTTTTAAATACTTTTAATTAAAAGTTAAATTAAAATTCTAACTATGCCAATTTTGACAGAGGAAAGAACTACAGTGCGTCGATTTTAAAAATTGTGGGATGAAATTGAGCATTTTATAAATAAACAGACCAAATTTAATCTTTGAAATAAATAGAGAGACAAAAAAACAATTTAACCTACATTATCCAATTGAGAATGTTATATTAGACTAAAATATTGATATGGAAATGCAACAAATTCCAAGAAAATCAATTATACCAAGTATGAGGATATTGGGAGAATACATTTTGTATTGTACAACAACGTTCTTCTATCAAATTATATGTCCAAATTTTGTATTGTACAACAACGTTCTTCTATCAAATTATATGTCAAATCAACTAGTTATACTTTTAATGTTAGATTTTTTTGTATTATTTAATCTAATTTAAAATTGACTAAAATTGGTAAATAAGTGAATTAGTATAAAAAAATATTTGTTTTTTTTCTTACTCAGTGGAAAAACAATTAGTCATGAAATCTTATGGTTTCATATAATTTATTTTGTTTTAAAAGAGGACATCAATAATAAATAAATGAGAATAATGACAAAATTTTCTAACGACCTAAATAACTAAGAATAACACTAAAGAAATAAGAAATTCGATGGTGGTTACAAAAATAATACGAATGTATTTTAAACTGTGTATTTAGATCAAACAAAATATTTACATCATCCCTGAAATTATTTTTAAATAATAAATATATATACCTTAATTGCTGATGAAATATGATTAAATTATAATTTAAAAATATTTTATATTGATTAAATTTCAAATAATTTATATTGAATGATTGCTTATAATAATAAATTTGCTTATATATTAGATCAAAATGAGTTTATGTCGGTTATAATTAATTTATATTAATGGAATGGTGTAAAAAAATATTGATGAAATTTAAATAAAAACAATTTAATTACTTTGTATAGAACGAAATATCTATCTTAAACAAAAAGTAATAAGTATAATTTAAGTTTTGTTGTTTGGTGGAGTTTTATTCGACAAGTTGTGACAATCACAAGACTTTGTTGTTGTGCTTGTAAGTTATATGGTAGTAATATCCGCATACTGATAGACCTTTAGAAGACATTTTTACAGAGGTCAAGTATAGTAATATGATTGTGAATATAATGTTTTGGGAGATTCTCTTTCTCCTTCCTATGCATTGTTTAATGACATGGAGTTAATCACATATCATCAAACAATAACAAACTGCGATGAAAAAGTTTGGAACATATCGATTCAGTTTGGCGGTAACTTATAATACCAATAAAATCATAAACCAAAAAGCATAGAATTCAGAGTTGGTATAAAGATCGAGTTGACGATGTTATTGGACAAGCTTTAGGTCTTTTGTCATATGAGCTTGATGTTCTTTTCACTCTACTAATGCATGATTACAATTCTATTATACATTATCTCACCATATTTTTTAAAAAGCTAGCAAAAAGATATGTTTTTTCCTTGCGCTTACTTAACACTCTACTCAACTAATCAAGTGATTAAGTTACTTTTATATTTAATTGGGGTTCAATATTCACAATAAAATCAAAAACATATTTCTGATCCAAGTATCTCAAGGGTGAATAGAAAAAAAAATATAATAATTAATTTTTATCGATAAAATGATGTAAAAATCTATATTGATAGAATTTAAATGAAAACAATAATTACTTTATATCAACTCAACTGAAATAATCATTCTAAATGAAAAAAAAAAAAAACTAATTAAGTTTAAATATACCTTCGGTGTCCCGTAGAATTGTTTAATTGTAGTCCTCAATTTTGAGGTGGGTGTCCCGAGCATTGTTCATATCCCATTTCAGTCCTCAAGTTCTACTTATATTAACGAGAGCCTTCAATTATGTAATTGTACTTCAGTCTCAAATTTGGTCATTGCCACGTCACGCGATTCTAATTGACATGAAAGCTACAACTTCATGGTTGCAATATGCAGAAGAGGCAATTGATACAATTACAGACTAAAACTGCATAATTATAACATCCCATATCAGAATGTTATTGTTGGTCGGCCAACATATTAATCCTCTAGTACCCCCTTAAGTGCAGCCTACACCTTATAGTAAAAGGAAGAAGTAAAAAAAAAATACTGGAGTCATATTTTACCTTTTACCCTAATTCTTACCCCCATTCTCCCGCTACCCTATACTATGTGTTCTATCTCTGCCAATGCTGAACATGTTTTTGTTGCCGTTAGATCCACCATTGTGGCTGCTAGACACCTCACACATACCCACTGCTACTCATCCTGGCGTTGTTGGCAAAGAATTGCATCGATGCAGGTGAATATAATTTTTCTTTAACTTTCTTGGATTTGTTGTTATTTAGAAAACCTCCTCAATTGGGCATTCCAAAATAGGGGAAGGTACAGTGAGTTGTAGTGTTCCATATTAGGTATTATGGAAAGATGTTCCAGAATAACCAATCCAAAAACACTTTCCAAACACAATCTAGAAACATGTTTCATTTCAGAACAAAATTCAATGTTCTATCTGAAAACCAAATTTCACAAACTCCAATCCAAAAGGAGTATATTTTTCAATAAACACCTTTCACAATGTGTGTTATGGAAACCTATATTCCGGAATCGATGATCCAAATATATGTGCAGCAACCATTAAAACAAACAAACAAAAACTTCAAATCACCACCAACACCACCACCAAAGCTCGATAGAACAGCCACACATGGAGTAAAACAGCCACGGCGGAACAAAACTGAAGAAAGGAGGATCCAACATTCAAGCAAAACACCAAGGGTAGAATGGTTGATTTAAAAGTTATGAGGGTGCAGGTAGAAATTAAAGGGTGCAGGAACTAAAAGCCGTCCTCTAAACTGCAAAAAGTGATTGAGCCGTAATGGTGCGTAGAGCTAGGGACTAGGGATCGGAATAAGCCAGACAGCCCAACAGGAGTCTGTGGTGTAGCCCGTTTAAACCCTGATTTGGTACTTCACATTCTAAAAAGTATTCACCCTTCATTTGTTACACGAAGGGCAAATCAACTCAGAATCCAGCATTATATTTCTCAGAGTAAAATTTGTTGGTACTCTGCCATTCAAAGCTTTCCAAGCATATCATCCAATTTTCAGAGGACCTATCCAAACCCATTTGTCTTCTACTTTAACACTACCTAGCCCAACAAATTATCTAATTCCCTCCTTAATTCTTTTTCCCATTCAAACATGCCTTCTCCACCTCCATTTCCATTCTATCAGCTCATCTTCTATCTATAATCCTCACCTCATTTACGTCCAGTGAATATAACCTTAAGAAAAGGTACCTCTCCCACGCATTTGTCAATCCAAAAATAAGATCCCCACCCAGTTAGCCAATTGATTGCTATTAGCCTCCAATGGCCACGTTTTTCGCATTACGAAAAAAAATCTGGGACTAAATCGTGTCAAAACAAATATTGAAGCCGTTATCTAAAATACATTAACCCTTTTCTGAAGTCATGAAATCTTGACAAAACCTTCCTTGCTTAATATTAGCAAAACTATATCTATAGATACAACTAGAAGAATATCGAATTATTTCATGATCAAGTTCTAATTCATTATTAACCCCTACTACTTAGATACATGCCCATTCGAAATACCCGAGACGTATACGTGTTTTAAATCATCTGAGGCTATCTATCAATATTCTAAAAATAATCCTAGTTCAAATATCATGATAAGATAATATATTAAGACGGCAAAAAATATAAGAAAACCATACAAATGTCCATGAAAACGATTTGCTTTCACAGGAAATTCCAGCCTCCGCCATTCGTGTCAGAAAACTTCGTGATAGCAGAGTATAAATATACTTCTACCCATCTTGAACTTAACAAACGAAATAGCAGGGATGTCACAATCAGACAAATGAATAACCAGAAAATTTACCAAACATCTCTAAGATAACGTCCATCCATCTGGAGTTTTTTCACAATAGCCTCTGCTTTTGAAGAGTCCACTTTTTCCTGAAATTAAAACCAAATTCATAAACATGTTGTAGACATAGCTCTGAAATAAGTGTTCCAACAAACTTTTATCTTGTGACATAAATTAAACTATGAAACTTAATAGAATAAATAAAAAGAAGTTTATTTATATCAACTTCACCAAAAGAGTTTACATTACTTTAATAAGCTAAAAGGAACTTATACGAGTTGTATACTACTTTTATAAGTTAAAATGAGTTAACATCACATCCCCAATATGGTGCATTAACTGTGAATAACTTGGCAACCAAAATTAAGCTGGCACCGAATAGTCAGAAGAAAGGAGACTATTATGAATTTAATGTTTTGCTAAAGTTTTGAATTATACATAATTCAAAAAGTCAACTGATACACTATAAATATAAGATAAATGTAGACAGAGCATAAGCAAGTACAGTCAAAATTTAACACACGATAATATATAGGTATAATTTAACTGCCAAGTCAAAAAAATCACGGTCTATGGGTTTATTGGTAAGAGTTCGTCTAACTTAAGCCATATCAAACTATACCTCTATAATAAAGTATTAAATTGCATCACTATAGGACACTGACTCTTACATCATCAATAACTAGGTATAGATTGGGATTTTTATCAACTCAGCCATTAAGGTACAACTATGTATTAGCATTGTTAGTGTAAAATTTTGTCAAAATTAAACAAGTATATAACCAAAGGTAGTTTATATATTTTAAAAGTATATATTGCTACAGATTTTATATATAAGTATTAAAAACTTTTAGATTAATATAAGATTTTGTAGATGTGATTTATAAGGATAAGAACTTTGAATACAGGGATTGATTTCGACACCAAATTATATATACGTCCAATCATGACTCTCCATATGCATGGTAAAGAATAACGACTCCCTCCTCTTGTGCTCATATCTCACCTAATATGATTCATCTCTCTCTCTCTCTCTCTCTCTCTCTCTGTCTCTGTCTCTGTCTCTCTCTCTCTCTCTCTGTCTGTCCAGATATTGTAGATGTGATTTATGATTCACTCGTGTTAAAAATGATACTCCATTTGCATTAGTGGGAATAAGGAAAGGAGACGCTTCGAAGCCTAAGTGTTGGGTAAAAGAAGGGATGAAAAGAGACAATCAGCACCTGCTGCTGGACAATGGTATGAAGAGTCCGATGAACATCCCTTGCCATACCCTTAGCATCACCACAGACATAAAGATAACCTCCCTGAGAAATCAAATTCCACAAATTGGCTGCCTGCACATGGAAAATTAACGCGATGAAAAAATTATCCATAGTGCACCCATTGCCAACAAGGTAGGCAACTAATTGACACTTACTTTATCAATCATCTTGTGTTGAACATACTCCTTTTCAGGTCCCTCTCTCGAGAACGCAACTATCAACTCTGACAGAGCACCTTGTTCCACAAATTTGTTTAGCTCATCCTCATAAATAAAATCCTAGAAACAGGAAGATCCCACATCATGCTAAAACTCCATTGGAATCAAATGCCCATCAAGTAATTATTTTACCATTTGACGATTCCTACATCCAAAGAAGAGTAATGCGGGTCCAAGTTGAATACCATTCTCTTTGAGATTCAATCTTTCCTGCGTAAGTAAAAGATAATGCAAGAATTAAAAGGCAGAATCTTACCATAAATTGAGTTAGTGGAGTCAACAGTATCATGTTATTCAGGAACACCTTGGGAATCTAGAAAATATTATGTATTTTGTTCAATTTACTTTAAAGAAATAATCACTTATCATTGCTAATTTCTTGGAAGAATTTTTTAAAAATAAGTAATTACTTCTCACAAAACAATCTATTTTCCCAAACAAGCACTTTATCATTTAGGTAAACTACACTTTTATGATAAACTAGGACTTGAATTGGAGCTTCTAATTCTCTAAGAATCAGAATTAGGTATTTTTAGCTCGTTATTGGGGTTGATTTATATATATAGGCATTCTCTATCAGATTCCGATCTGTCCTTCACTCTCTATTTTGCATTTCCCCCAAAATCTCCCCTCTTCAGTTAGAAAACGGTATACCCTATAAAAACTACAACCATAATAATAGGAATGTTCACATACCTTCTCTCCATAGATATTTAAAAACTACGAACTATCCGTAAAATTGTCATGTACCTGTAAAAATCCCCTGAAAGGTGCCAAGCCAGTTCCAGGACCAACCATAATAATAGGAACGGAGTGATCAGCCGGTAACTTGAAGTTTGATGTTCTGATAAAAATAGGAGCCCAACTACACTCATGACTTTTCTCCAATGGAATAGCAGTCTGATAATTTTATGATGGAGCTTCAGGTTAGATATAACCAAGCTTCAATGATAACTGTACACTATCAGGAGGGGGGAAATTCACACAATTAAGAAAATTGTCCAAGATGTCAAAACAAGAATTGTATAACACAAGGTGAATCCATCAAAAGTTTATACCTTCATCCAGGTTGAACATACTCCTTTGTGAATTCTTCCTGTAGGAGTTGGACCACATACCAATGCACAAGTTACATGTACCCTTTGAGGGGAAAACCTAGAAAATAGAAACTAAGTTATTTGTGGCCCCATCTCTCAAACTTTGTCCAGACATTTTACACAGTATAAGATCATCACCTAGGTGAGGATGAAATAGAATAATAACGAGGTTGTAAGTGAGGGGCTACTGCAGCAAAAAAAACACCAAGGGGTGGCTTGGCTGACGGGAACTCAGCCATAACCTCAAGGAGACTTCTCTGACTTCCAACCACCCATTTGGAGTACTCATCCTGGAAAACAAAAATTTTCAAACTATTATTAATAGAGGAAAAGATAGAAAAGTCTAGATTTGAAAATAGAAACAGTATTACTCAGCAGTTTTTTCAACCTTTCCCTGAGGAGATGAGAGGAAATTTAATCTATCTGCTTCACTGGGTTCCGGAGTGTGTGCAGCCAGAGCCACTAAAGCAGCCTGAAAGAGAAGCACAGCTAATGTTTCTTCCTTTATTTAAAAAAAAAAAAAAAAAAAAAAAAAAAAAAAAAAAAAAAAAAAAAAGAAAAAATCTCTATTGAAAGACACTGTTATATAAGAAAAGATAAAGAAATGGAAAACAGTCAATGAATATCATATAAAAACCTTGCGTGGGGGGTTCAAGAGATCCGCATAATGAGCTAAAGCATAGTGCAGTGTGCAAGGGCCAGGGAAAGGAGGTGGCAGAGATCCTCCTAAGGGAGTACCATCCTCATTATCAGTGTGAAGGGAAAACAACAAATCTAAATCCTGACCCAGCAACTTTCCAGCTTCTTCAACAGTTTCATCACAGTTTTCAGCAAAAACACCCACATGGTCACCAGTTTCATATCTGAAAAAAGATCACACAAAACCATCCACCCGATTACTTAATTGTTAACAGTTGAAACTGGAGAAGAATACTTTCTCATGCATCATGAATTATTGGTAGAACATATTTATATACAAGTGGTCTGAATTAAAATCTGTAGGGTTAAGGAAATAGGATCAAGCTATACAAGTAAACTAAATGAATACAATACTCAACACCCACCCTCAATTTGAGTCTATATATTATAGTCATACAGCTGGTTATGTGATAAAATGTTGTCTTAATTGTGATGATCCTTTGTCCCGTATGGAGTAGTGATGTAGTGAATGTGGTGTCCTTATAAAAAGCTTGGATAATCCTCACCTGTCACGACATCTTTACAAGGTTGAGTTAGACTCTATGTCCAAATTTTAAAATAGTCTATCCTAGATTCCATTGTTGAGCCATCCTTAATGCCATAGCCTTGAGTATGGGGGGCGGGGGGTTTATTAAAACGTCAAAAGTCAACTTAATTGTACCCCTGACCCACCTTAACATGGCCTCTATGGAGAATTCTTGGACAATCTTTACCTTACAAGTTAGTTTATAGAGTTGACTTACGTGCTAAACCCAGATTCTAAGAATATCCTGTAAAGATTTAGTGAAGAATGAAGATGTCAGCTAGTTGATCTTGAAGAAAACATATCTGAAAAGAATCTTTTGTAAGATGCAATGGCAAAAAACCTCTATATTTTGTTTTCTTATGAAAAACTAGATTGGAGGATAGATACAAAGCATCCTGGTTAACACACATAATCTATCTTCTTCCAATGTGGTCTACCTTGTTCTCTCTTTGAGCGTTTCCTTTGGCTGCAACCTCTATTCTCATGCAAAATAATACTAGAATAGCATTTTAAACCCAGTAGAAACTAAAATACCTCCAAATTCATCATATCCAACTAAAACTAAACTGTCACCACAATAATCCTAGATTACCTTTAAAATAAATGCACAAACCTAAAAATATTTTTTATCAAAAAATTATTTAAAAACCATAAAAGATAAAATATAGGAGTAATTTGTGGCTGTGGTCACTTATTTTGCTGGGGGCCTTGCTTACAAAATAAATGAGGTCATTCATTGCCAACATAGTCCAACTTACATTATGCCAGTCCCTGATATGTCAAACTCCAAATGTATGCAAGATCGGTCAGAGTCAGGTTTGTGCAGTTCTCTTTGGACTGCAACATTAACCCTTCAACAAAAGATACAACAGCTTCATTGTAGCATGCTTAGTAAAAAATAACAACAGGCATAAATCAGCATGCACATCAGATACCTGCAAGGGTGGTGAATATCAAACACAGTATTCCCATTTGCCACATTTATGTGATTATCATTGCAAGATGTGACAGTTGAATCATGAATAACCACTCGATATTCAGGAATAGCAGCCTTATAAGGAGTATAGACAGTATTTACAGCATCCTCATCCCGGAGCAACTCATCCAACTCAGGCCATAGAGATTCCTTCCTGAAAAGGAAAAACAAATTCACAACATATTAAATGGAAAAAAGTAGACCTGTCAAAGTGGATGAAAGCCAACAAGCCACCACAGGTTCGAGCCGGGTTAGGCTAAAAAATATTGCAAATTTTGGTACTAGCCAAAATCGAACCTGACTCACTAAGAACCCAGCTCACCCATGGTGTGGCTCACAAATCCGTGATAAGAAAAGTTAAAATAAAAAAACACCTTGACACAGCCCAACAACAGTTCAATACAATTAAAAAAAATAGGGTGGGGAAAATATACATGGTCCCCAGGTTTCCATTCTCCTCTCCAGCTCTTCTCCCTCACTTCTTTTCTCTCAAGATCAAAATCTCTCAATTCATGAGTTCTTTTCTCCCTCTACTCTAGGATTTCCGATTTTCCACTGCCAACTACAGGATGTACCACCTCCATTCGTCCCTAGCTCCACCATCAACAACAAGGCCGCACACCGCCAACACCCATCCCCCTCACACACACTATCTGACATCCTACAAATCATTTGGAATTATCATTTAGTGTTTGTGTTTGGCATGCATATTAATATGATATTTAGAATTACCATTTATATGTATTATTTCATATAAGCTAACATATATCATGGTTATTATATGCATATTAATATGATGATTTTGTTGTCATGATTATTCTAGTAATTTGGAATTTGGTTCCAGTTTTCACATTAGAAAAAAGTAGATTGAAGAAAGAAAAAGTTAACAAGATGAATTTTCTTCTTTTAAATTAAGTGAGCCAAACCATGGTGAGCTGGGTCAAGCTGGGTAACCCGTTTTGACAGCTCTAGAAAGAGGGAATAGCTAACCTAAATACCACATTTCATACAATATATATATATATATATATAGGATTATATTCCCAGTGAATTTTATGCATAATAGGATTATACTTACCAAGCAACAAAATCATCCTCAATGGATTGATCATCATCCCCTAGCCCTAGTGGAACAAGACGCTTTGCACCTGTCCCAAACACAAGATTGCATATAAGATTTCTATGCAATGTTAAAAAATATTTTATCACCATTTAGTCTTGAATAAACCTTAAAACTTACATTCATGTTTTCGCTTCCCATAGATATAACTTCTATGCATTTAAATTTTAAATATAAATTTGAAAAAATCTTAAATCTATAATTTAGCAATGTAGGTTTTTCTGAGATTGTCAAGACACAGTATAATTGTATAATTAAATCATATCAACAAAATACAAGTCAATATTAAGATTTTCAAACAAATGCAATTGTATTTTTCTCCAAGTATCTATAAATGCTTTTCCATCCGTTTGAATTCTAGTATGGCAGTATATGCATACTAAAAACTTCGGATCTAACATACTAATGCACCAGCTCATGTTAAGCTAGCAAAATAAAGTTACACAAAAAAATAATTGGATTTTGGGAAGGAAAACAAAAATCTTCACCACAAATGAAATTGATGAATAAACATATCATGCAATCAATTATATACAAATTTGACATTTGAGGTCAAAAGAAAATATCGACGATGAGATAACAGACCTTGTTCACTAAGTTCTTGATCAACTATTTCACCTATCTGTTTCAGAAGAGCATGATCAAATGATGAACCTTTTTTTCAAATAAACAAACTTAAAATCATATGAATTTTACCTTGTTAAAATGTTCATATTGTCGGTTACCTAACCCAAAAACACCATATGTGAGCTGTTGAAGCCAGGTACCCCTCTCATCTTTACCCTAAATTATGTCCCCAAAAATTAGAATACATTTAGGTGAAGCTAGAGAGAAAAAGACATTAAATCTTGGAATTTCTTAGAAGAGTGATGTAATGCTACAAACCTCAGTAAACCATTTGTAGAATCTTGCAGCATTGTCAGTTGGCTCTCCATCTCCATATCTGCCATGTCAGGACCAAATGCATGAAATTCAATATGGATTTCGAAAGTACAAAATGAATTTCAAGTTTTCAACCACTTTTATGTGCATAATTCTTACGTTGCCAACATGAAAAACGCAAGTGACTCTTTCTTCAGCTTCTCTTCATATTGATCATCATCCATTGCATAGTCATCCTAATCCAATTTATATATATCAAATACTAAAGCCACATCAAGCTACATTTTACCATTTGAAGTTCCTATAGAACAATTCTATAAGTTACTAGTTCAAAAGACTATCGGAAAGTCCCAAAATAAAACATTTTGAGAAATGACACATTTTTGACACTACAACCATGACATAGGGATTGCTGAGCTTTCAGGCCAGGCAACTTACCAGGTCAACAACTTTCACAGCTGCTTTTTCATACCTAGCCTTGATCTCCTCTGCCAAAGCCTATAATATAAAGAGCAAATAAAAATAGTGCTTATATAACAAAGACATGATTAACTGCAGGTATAAATACAAATTGCTCTTAAGAAAACAACAAAATCACTCTTAAATTCAAGCTTTTATGTCATCTTAGAAATTGAAATAAAATTTAACTCAACTCTACAAAACTAACTTGGAAGGTAAGATTTACATCCACTTATATATTATAATTTGATCATATCTCTACCTAATGAAAAATCTCCAACACATCCTCTCACATCGAAGACTGGACATTTTGAATATAAGACTAAATGCTTGTAGGTAGTCCGATAACAGCTCCATAGTGGATGACACTGTAAGTCCAACAAATCTTACTACTATAGACTCTAATACCATCTTAGTAAATAAATCTATGCCTAACTCAACACTACCAAATTGCCTTGCACGGTAAGATTTACATAACTAATATACTACAATTTAGTAATATGGGATCTAATGATTTAATATTTGTGTTTTTGTGAAAATTGCAAAAATTAGATTTTCAATAATTGATTGTTGCTATAATTGGTTACAATCAGAATCAATTTTATTTGGTCAAGTTTGTTAAAAGATTATTTTGAGATAATTAATTTCATTTGGATACAACAAAAACAACTTTCACATAGTAAATTAACAAAAAAATGTATGAAGTCACTGAGAAAAAAAAAAGCTAAATGGGTAAAGTTGTCGAGAAATTTACAAGTAATATGAGGACTACTTTTTTAGGGCAGAAAAACAAACTGTTAAGAAATAAGTATTGGCTTCAAACTTTCAGATAAATGAAAAAAAAATTAAAAAAGTTGCTTACAAATTCCAATTGATGTCCCAAATTCATTGTTATCTTCCTAACAATTTGTATTTTCAGAAGAAGGCTAAAATCTAATAATTTCAGTTGTATGAAACACATCCTTAGCCATTTCCAAATTGACACCATCAGCATCCTTTTTCTTCTGGCGCTGTTAGAATATGAGATTAGTTCTAATTCAATCCCACAAACTCAACTTGTAAAGGGAGGACTACACAAGCCTTATTACATTTCCAATCTTCCACAAAAGTAGCATCAGGACGAACAACTTTTTACCATTATTCATCCTCCCAATGCGTCTTTCATCTCGAACTTTACAATGTTAGGCCAAATTTAGCATGTCCTCTAGGATTTCTAATCCTTCTATATTACAGGTTGATCTTGATCCATACCCAGCATTAAAAAGTAGTTCTCCACCTCCCTTTGATATCTTGATCTATAACCAAAACGTTTCCTTCTTCATGCTCAATATATATTACTTAGTACAAATCACTTAGCTTCCTTTCTATTTTTGAAAAGCTTATATATCATTTCTTCTTCATTCTTAGCTCCCAAGATTTCAATAAAACTCCTTAAAAGTTTTGGATCGTAACTTACACACAGATTTTCCTTGTCTCAACTTCAACCTTCCAGAGCCTTGCCCAACTTTTAGTGCCCATGTAAGCATTAAAACACTACCTTTTGTTTCTTACCTCTTCTTGCACACTTTCATTCCACCACCAAGATTCTTTATGTATATCCCAAAATCTTTAAACTCACCAAGATTGTTTTACACACCTTCCTAGCTTTCTAGACACTCATCCCCAAATAATGTTAGCACTACCTAGTGTTTCTCATTACCTTCCTCCAATAACTTAGGTTCTTAATGGACTAATTTCTCCATACCCTCTTTTAGGAGAGAAAAATAGGAACAAAATAATAAAATTATCTTCTCCATAAGCTAAAAGTAGCTTATGGATGAGCTTATTTGTAAAAGCTCTCTCATCTAGCTTTCTAATTTTTTTTTTTTAACCTATATAAAGCTAATATTAGCTTAAGAAGTCAAATAATTTTTTTCTTCTTGTAAGATTTTATGGAGAAGTTTGTCCAGGTACACCATTATTCTTAAAATCAAATATATTTCACCCTTGAGCTTATAATTTTCAAATAGTGCACAATAGTATTTCCCCTCTTCACCTATAACCCCATATGCATTGCGCTTGCGCTTGGCCATCACGGTGCTTTTTGCCAAAAAAATCTCACATTGTTGCAAGCTCTATTACTTTTAAATCTCAAAGATCCTTTTCTATTTACTCATCGCCAAAGACCCTTTATTGGCTGAAATCAATGTCATTTCATGGGATTTGGGGGCCAAACTCAAAGTTATCCTTCATAATAATCTGATTTTTTTCTCTGTTTCACACCTTTTCTTGTCACTTCTTTGTTCCCTAGTCTCAGTTTGGTGGTTCTGCCTAGCTTGTATACATCTGACTAGTTTTCTATATTCCCATCACCATCCCCAACATTTTATTCTCCCGTGTGTATCTGACACATGATCGACCATTATTTAGTGCCATATCTGGACATTTCTGACCTTTTCCCGGTGTTTCTGATCTTGCCCTGTCCTCAGGCGCCATCTCCAATGTTCTGCTCTTTTGTTTCTATTCAGATCACTCTCTCGACACTATTCCTTTCTCTCTCTTCTATCCTTTCACGTTTTTTACAGTAAGCATTATCTCACACAGGTATTTCATGATTTCAACTCTGGTCTATATTCTCTATTACCATAACAGCACATGAATATCACTAATTTTGGGTGATTTTTCATATCGGAGCATGTGTGCTGATTATTTAACGTGCACATAAAATTTCACTATATCAGTCATCCCACTATCCATTATCCTGCTACATACAGTGGTTTTGAGTTCAGCCACTTCGTGCCACTACCTGAGATTGATGAAGCTTGAGTTGTCACTACTTGATTCCAGGTTGAAAATTCTTGAGTGTTCACTCTTATAAATGCTTAGATATTCCTCTCACATCTTAAAACAAGTGTTCTTAATTATTGAAATCATATGCCATTGAGAAATCTAGAATAGATTATCATTTCTCATTTAGCTCTCGAAAACCAAAACCACCTTCAGATTCAGTTCTTATAGATTGCCTTACTAAGTCCATTTAGATCTAACTCTATTTAAAAGTAAGTTCCTTTACCTATTCTTTTCTCTAACTCACTTAGTTTCTTAAAGACGACAAATTTTAATCCTTCTCCAGAATCCAAATCATAATATCAATTAACTTACCTCCAAAGACTTACCAGTCAAACTACCAATATTCCAAGCATCAAATCTAGTCAAGCACTCCTATACTAAGTTCTTACCTACATCAGTCCAAACATATCTGAAGACCTTCACTTATTTAATACTAGGTAGGCAAAACGCACATTTTCCGAAAAAAAAAAAAAAAAAAAAAAAAAAAAAAAAAAAAAAAAAAAACAATTTTCAAAAAAAAAAAAAAAAAAAAAAAAAAAAAAGAGTTCGGAAGAATAATTTCTTAAGCACAAGTGGCCCTGGTCCACCATCCGAATCACTTTAATTTGACAGCTAAAATGCAAACAAACAAATATTCCCTTGAGAACATTTCCAGGAATAAATTCAAAACATAATCGCCGCGCGCATGTATATAAACTTATCCAGAATCAGTTGAGCAACGCGTTTCCAACAGAATTGAAAAGCAAAAGCGTAACATCACATAAGAAAATGGCGATCAAAATACACAGACACACCTTGGCAAATCCCTCAGCGGTACCGGTTTGAGTTCCAAAGAAAACCACAACCCTGGTCTTCCCCAAACCAACATCGGCTTCATCTTCCACTTCTTCCCGCAGGATCAACTTGGGCACTGCGAGCGGCTTCTCCTTGCTCCGATCCGAAGATTTCTTCAATACGAACACCAGAAGTCCAATCAGCAACGCAGCGGAAGTGGTGACAATCAGCAGGACCGAATCCGAAACCGAAACGCCCAAAACGGTGCGCACCAGCTCGTAATTAGAAGCCATCAATCGAAGTCAGAATGCACGCAGAACTCACAGCACTCCTCTTACTCTCTCTATATATAGTGTTATTAGTTTAGGTGTGTGAGGGAGAGCTCCAAGGAGCCCTAGGAGGGGGTTGAGCGCGAAATACAGAGTTAGTGAGAGAAAATGGTGCGAAACCAAAGTGGTGCGTTTGGTCTAAGGTCCCACACCGGGTGGGAAAATAAGAAGGTTTGGTTTGTGTTTTATATTGTTTTGAGGCTCCTTTCTTGGAGAGTGAGCATGACGTGGCCTCTTGTGTTGTTTGGTTTGTTTTTTTGTGTACTTTCAAAGCAAGCACTGACATCATGACATGTGATGCAACCTGCCAAACTTTTATATAATACTT
>Ga0209700_107349_pt1 | contig 15711 bp, 7 predicted proteins | sample SiratroredBW_FD_187528 | JGI IMG/M metagenome (GOLD analysis project Ga0209700, IMG submission 187528) | Root nodule microbial communities of legume samples collected from California, USA - Siratro red BW (SPAdes) (version 2) | ecosystem: Host-associated > Plants > Roots > Nodule | place: USA...
TTTTCATACTATATTTGTTAATATTATCATTATAATCAATATTATTATTAGTATTATCATTAATATTATTATTTATCATATTAATATTATTATTATTAACTTATATAATTAATAATATTATGTTTATTATGTTTATTAATCATTATTATTATTATAATTAATATTATTACTATAATTGTTAATATCATTAATAATAATAATATAATTATTATTATTAATTCTAATAATAATAATAATATATATAAGAATAATAAAAATATAACAATAGTAATCACAATAATAAATAATTGTTAAAAAAATTATTCCGTACTTTTCTACTAATTTAAACGGTACATAAAATTCGTATGTAATTACCTGTGAAAAAAATCCGTATGGATTTTTGTCGTAGGTAAGTGCGATGTTTCTTATAGTGTACTTACGAGGGAGTTCATACACATCGGACCTACTGTAGACACTCGGTATTGGATGTTTAAACTTACCATAATCCTTGATTGATGGATTCGATATTAGTATACTTAACGAGTCTTCCAAAAGTGAAATGAAATGAAAATGATTGTGATTAAAAATAGATATATGTATAGTCTATACAATGATGTACTTATATCGAAATTTTATGTCAATCTTTAAAAAAATTTCTGTCAATAACTAATATTTTTTTTTTTATGTATTAAGTATGTTATAATTTTTTTACTATTACTTTATTTTATTTTTTTTATATTATGAACTAAGATAATTAAAGTTTAGTTTATTTCAGGAATCTTGTATCATACTTCAATATGACTTAAAATTGAAACACTTTGTTTATATTTCCACTTCTTTTTATATGGAAACTTTGATTTACTAAAACTGAGGAGGAGGTTCCTTACTTACACAGCAACATAGATTAATGTCTTGAGAAGTGCAAAGACCACCATACTGTTTGAACCCTAACCCTACACAATAACTGAAACAAGCCTTTGCATTTGGACAATTCCCCTCCTTATGACAAACTACGTTCGCCGATCCTGAAACCAATGGAATCTAATTACTTAATAGTTGTAATCATCGTAGCTTTACATCGAATAAACAATGCAGCTAAAGTTTATTACCTGAAGTCAAGAGCAAAGCAATACACAGAATTCCAATGATGAGGCTGAGAGTGGTTATTCTTCTCGACATCTTTCAGAGATCAGGTTGCGTTTTCTCCCTTTCTTCTCTCTTCTCTCACTTCCTATGCTTATATCTATACAACATATCACTACTGTATATATAGAGAGAGCAGGGAAGATATTACAATAAACATGCATAAAACGTGTCCACCAAAAAACAAAAACGTTCGTCAATGGAAAAAAAATTCAGTCAAATAGAAAAATTAGTTTATAGAAAACATCATTTAATAAATATATACTATATTTATGATTATAAGATATTATAATTTGTAATTATTATTTTATTCAATGAAATTCATGTAAAATATAGAGAGAGCAGGGAAGATATTACAATAAAACGTGCCCACCAAAGAAAGAAAAAACGTGCATAGAATTAATGGAAAAAAATTCAGTCAAACAGAAAAGGGCGTTTATAGAAAATATTATTTAATAAATACATAATATTTATGATTTATTAAACGCAATATAATATATTATAATTTGTAAATTATTTTATTTAATGAACTTTTTGTAAAATATTTCAGTCACACAAAAAGAAAGCGTTATTATGAATGGTCAATCACTTACTTTATGAATGTAATAAATGCACTATACGTTATATGTCAAAGTTAACTAGACATTCTAATTAATAAATAAGTTATTAATGACACTACAAGAAAAATTATTTTTAGTGGGTTATATTTTAAATTTTTGAAAGTTTGAACTCCAGTTAGAGTGTGTTTGGATTTGAGATGATATGAGATAAAAATTTGAGGAAAGTTTAATTGTTTGGATTAAGAAAGATGGTAAGATTTAAGTGGAAAGTTTATGAATGATATGATAGATGTAATTGATAAAATATGTTTTTATAGATGAAATTATAGTTAAAATTAATTTAAGATTAAATATAATTAATTTATTAGTTGTAATTAATAAATTATTATCATTATTTAATTAAAAAAATTATAAAAGTATCAACTATTTTTTTAATTTTAATATTATTATTATTATTATTATTAATTTTTAATGTTAATATTATTAATAATTATCTTATTTTAATTATTATTATTTTATAATTTGATTGAATTTATTTATTATTTAACATAAAACATATGTTAAAAAATATTAAATTTATTTTACTTTATTAATATTTTCATATTATTTGTTATAAATTTAATTATTACGTATATTTTTAAATTACTTATTATGTTAAAATAAGAAAATAAATGTTTTTTATATTTTATTTAATTATAATAATTAAATAGATTATTATATAGGATAGAGTAACTTTCTTCGCATACGAGCGAAGAAAGTTTTAGCTAGGAAAGTTTCTTGTTTTTCCCACTTTTTTATCTCATTTTTCGCACTTTAAGTGCATTTCTTCGCTTCCCTATTTTCGGTCTGTTGAAACAAATAGACTGTATATATATTACCCGTGGTTTGGATTTTTCACGAAAAGAGTCAGCGTCGTTAAGTGGTTACCGATGAATTTTTATTAATTTCTGAATGATAATTATTAACCTCCTCCGTTACTTTTTTGGGATCTAAAACCTCTGTTAGTTTTTAGAGTTTCAACTCTCACTAGTTCTAGAAGTTTTAAACCCCCGCTATTTTTAGCGTTTGAAACTCCTATTATTTCCTAAGGTTTGGACCTCATAGAGGTTTGAAACCTCGCTATTTCTTACAGTTTGAAATCCATGACTTTCATCGATTTTGAATATAAACCGTGTTAAATGCATCTGCTTTTTTTTATCAATTTTATTGATTAAATTTATGAAACAACTTAATAAATCATAAAAATAAAAATATTAAAATTTAATCTAACATTCATAATAGCAACAAAGATTTGATAAGTAGTTTTGATAAGTAGTTTATACTGTAATGTAATAGTTAGAATGTCTGTTTATATTATCTTCCTAATAACTGATAATTGGTAACATTAATGGTAATGGCCTGTAAGCAACTTCATTTATTTCTCACTTAATGGTTAATATTATATTATTAAATATTATTTTATTTATTTATAAAAGTTATTATATTATTATTATAATTATTATTATTATTATTGTTATTATTTTAATTAGATTTGTTAGAATATTACTATTATTATTATTTTAATTTAAATTGTATAAATTTAATTATAATTATTGTTTCAATAATTATTATTATCATTTAAATTAAATTTGTATGAATTTAATCAAAATTATTATTATTATTTAAATTAAATTTATATGAATTTAATTAAAATTATTTTATTATTATTATCATTATATTATTTTATTTTAATTTAAAATAAATTTGTATGCCTTATTTTTTTTATTTTGTTAATTATTATTAATTTTTTAATAATTGTTAAACGTAACAAACATAGTGTCAAATAATTAAAAAATGATTGCGAGAAAAATAATTTTAATTAATGTCTTTAATTGAAATAGCGAGTATGTCACTTATAATTGACTAGCTTGAAATCATGTCTAAGTAAAAAGATTCATTAATTTAAAATCCTAACTGGCAGAATTTGCCCATTTTAGTAAATAAACTTTTTTTTTTTGCCCATTTTAAATATTAATTTGAAAAGGTACACTAAAATAAAGTACTTAGCGTCTTCCAAAGAAGGAACTCTCAAAAGACCACATCAATACATTAGATGTAGTGTAAGGTGTCTTTTATGTTGAGCACTATCTTGGGAAAGAATATTCTATGTTGTTTGTATAGGCACAATGCTCACAAAACTATAAAGTCTCCATTTAGTAGTTACCTAATAACCCTCGCTTAGACAAAACTTCCACTCCTCTCTTACTCATGGGGCCTAGATGCAAATGCGACAAAGAATTATCAAACACAAAGAGACACACAATGTAGAGTTTGTCACAGTAGAACCTTCCAAGACCTATGTCACTCCACTTTCAACATTGTTCCTCACATTACCATAATGTTCCTCTTCCATCACTCCACTTTCAACATTATTCATAAAACATTTAGCATCCAATGAATCCATTGAAATAAGTTTTTCTTCAATTCTAGAATGTGGCAAATGTCTGGCAATGACCTCGAGACTTATCTTACACACTAATATTGATAGACCCAATGCCCACAAATTTACACCAATTCATTACCCATCATAACATTACCTTCATCTCTTTCTTCATATGCATCAGAGAGACTCTTGTTTAAGTTTAGTAGAAAGTACAATATGAGTCTAAAATCCACAACTTAAAATAACCCAATCGTTTACTACAAACACTAGACAACCTTTATTAGACATATATAATTTGAACGATGACAAACAGCTATCTTTATTAGAGAATATATCAATCTAAATAGTGACAAACACTAGAAAATCTTCGTAAACTTCTAAATAACTCTAAAAATGAAAATTTTAGTTACGAAACATTCTAAAATCAAACTCAAATTTTATATTCAAATTTTTTTCACACCCAACAATCCTCTTCAAATGCTAGTCGTAAAGAAAGAAAGAAAAAAAAAAAAAAAAAAAAAAAAAAAAAAAAAAGACAGAAAGAAAGAGTTTACCCATTCAATTAAATATTAAAATCTTCTTCCACACTATCTTATGGACATCAAGTTCTCTATAGAGATATAACTCCCATTTTCTTGTGAAAGGTAAAAGTTTGAAAAAACAAAAAGAAGGAAAAATAGGCATATGATGGATATTGATGTTAGTAGATTATTCTTTTCACTTTCCTGATTCCCCCTGTGCATAAGCTCCCATCGTCTTTCTATTTCTTTTTATTTTTTAAGCTTTACAAGTTCAAGCTTCCCCTATTTTTACTATAAACAACACCTTCAATTAACTATTCCGACCCTTCAACTAAAACATAACTATTTTATTTTCATCCAAAAATTTAAATTAATTTGCATACAAAATAAAATATACGCTTAATTAAATTAAATCTTAAACATAATAAATTTATTTATTCCTTATAAAAAAATATATCTCATACTTATATAATAATATAAAAACGGTCCTTACGTCACCTTAAAAGTCATAAATACATGATTCAAAAAAATCAACAAATTCATAAAACAATGGACACAAAAGAAAATAAAAGCATGTAATAGTGTGGACTATTTTATTTGTCGTATGCATACATGTAAAACGCATAAGAATTTAGTTTTACAATTTGGTTGGATTTCAGAAACACCAAAAAATCAAACCAAACACATCCGATTAAAAAAAATATTAATCCAATTTAAGTAAAAAAAAATGAATCGTTGTCATTTGCTTATCCATTTTTTCCTTTAGATAATTAATGGCAAGTAAATGTCAATATATTGAAAATGATCGATACAACTGTAAAATTGTTTTACACGTGAATTTAGTAATTGGAACTTGCAAATTCGAGATATAAGAATACAAACAATGTAAGGAAAAATATTTTAACGTAACAAAAATATCAAACTAATATTATTTAAATCAATATTGATGTACTTTTAAAGTACATGCCTAAATTTTAAATAATCCATGTGAAACAATAGCATTACAGAGAAATAATAATAGCCAATCTTTTGTAAATGACAACATTTTAAAATTAATTATTAATTCGAAGGATTGATAAAAAAAATAGTAATGAGGAAAAGAAATTATTGGCATTACATTTTTGTCATGTATAATTAAAATTATATACTATTTTATCAAAAATAACATCACTAAAAAGTTGCAATTCATATTTTTGGGCAAGATAAAAACAAATACACAACTACATTAAAAGTTAATTATTTGATAAAATGTGATATGTATTATTTATTTCAACGGTGATTACCTCATAAAATTTTGACAATTAATATTTTTAATCTTAACAAAAACATACACATATTTATTGTCTTAAAAATATTATATAAGTTATTTTATAGATTGAATAAAATCTCATTATTTTATAAACTTCATGTAAGAGGTCATTTCTTTCATTTCACTCTCTCATTACAATATAAATATATCTTCTTCTTTTTCCTATCTTTTTTTTGTAAGTTTTTATTCTTCATTTTCTTTATCTTCATCCCTTTGAAAATCATTTTTTTTAGATTGTGGTCATGCTCTACAATAGTTGAAGGACTTAATAATCATTTTATTTCCTTAGAGCTTTTAAATGTTGGGCTTCTTCTGGCTTAAGTTAGGGGTTTTTTGATAGTAATAAGCTTTAGGTAAAGGAAGCTACCTTACAAATATCAGGAGTGAACTTTTTGAGTTTTATGTGTGAAACTTCTATAGAGAAATCTAATGTTGCATGTTGAGTTAGCATAATTTTTTTACATGTGAGTTTGGTGTTTTTCTATCATGCATAAAATTTGAAAATCATGGGTTGTGCGAAAGTTAAAAGTTTTCCATTATAAGTGAAGCCTGAAGGATATAAGTGGTATGTAGGATTGATGTTCTTGAGGTATATAGTAATTCTAGAGTCCTCACTTGCATGTTGAAAAAGGAATTTTCTTTATTACGGAGTCTTCATTTTCTTTAATAGTAAATGTAAAGTATATTCATGTTGTGTCTAGAAGGAATAGTTTTACAATTAATAGTTTCATTTTTTTGGAAGAGTTGATATACTGGTGCTGAAGTTTTCATCCGAGTTGCTAAGTGAAGGTATCATATGAGTCACTTCAATGAGTGCTTTGTCTTATACCTCAATCAGCAAAAGTAGACACATTAAGTGAAAGTATCATCTATGTAACTATATTGAGGTGCTTCGTCTCATCCTCACTCAACGAAAGCATATGCGCTAAGTGAACTTTGTTTGACTCACTCTAATGAGTGTATCATATGATACTGTCGCCCAATTTTCATTTAAGTGGAAATATTGTTTGATATCTTTATTCAAGTGGTTTTTTCATAATTTATCTAAGTATGTATGTTTCGTATATGTATGTCCATATGTAGATTTATTGAACCATATTCTTAAATGATTTATTACTTTAGTTTAATTGAATATATATGCATATAATATGAATAAGAGTGACATGTTATTATATGATGTGTGATTTTGATGTTATAAATTTGGGATGATATGTGAACCACGAGTGAATGTAGGTATTACATAAAATTTATGTTCTAACAATCGTCTAAGACATTTGAGTGATGAGAAGTTGAATGAAATTTTTTGCATCATCAACATACATGTTGTAGTCTAAGAGTGAATGAGAATATATGTTGAAGTTTGGGTAAAGATGTATTTTAATTCCATCTTGATCCATGTAGTCAAGGTTTGCATATCTGAGGTGTTAAAATGGGTCCAATGTTATATTTCTGTTGAATAATACTTAATATGAATTTTCACGAAAGCGTCAGTAGATATTCTTTGATGATGAATATCCTCAACATGCGGATTCATGTGTGATATCATAACCTTTTGACCCAAAATATGACTCCTCATTGGAAAGATAATTTTCCTTCATCTAATCAGCCACACTATATTCAAAACTACAACAGAAATATAAAGTCAACATTTACCATAAATCTCTCACCTATACAGCAAGTTTAACAACAAACAACTCTAGTAACATTGCACAATCTGAACACATGGTCCATACTAATTCAAAATATATTTTTTATATTCCGAGAACCTTGTAACTTAAAGAACTAGTATTTTTGTTAAAAAAAATGTACTAGTATTTTGGCCTCCATGAGTAAATATATTACTATTTTTAATGCATGATATTCAATGATCTCATCTCATAAAACGTGTGAATAACTAAAGCATAAAAAACTAAAAAACTTAAGAATTAAAAACTGAAATAGAAAGAGGATAAAATTACTCGAGTTGCATTACTTTTGGTTTGCAGGAAAAAAAGTTTAACGTGTTGATTGATTTGGGATGAGTTTCATGGGTCAAAAAAAAAAAAATGGTTCATTTCTCCATTGATCGAGTGTTGTTTCTTTTTCAGCCCAAATCAGTTTACAGATTCAAATAAACTTTTCATCAGTATGTTAGCTTAAATTAGAAATTCACATCAAGAAAAAAATTAAAAAGTGAAACTTTTTTATAGTAACTATTTTCAAGTTATTAAAAAATAACTAAGACAATTGGAAAAATATACGAACATTTTGGTAACCTGAAGCAAAAGTCTGATCTTGCTTCACATCCCATATTTTTTAGGTTTCTAAATTATTTTTCCTAAGTATACCACTTTTCAAAATGTTAATTTTTTTTAAAAATGGAAAAATAATTTTCTGAAATGTCAAAATTTCAGCACTTTTGAAAAAGACTCTCTAAGATGTTAAAACTTTACTTTCGGAAAGTATTTTTTGGAAGTTATTTGTTGGGAAAACTCAGGGAATCAGTTTTCTTTAACAGAACCTTTACACTGTATGAGATAGTATATATTAGTAAAGTTGGGAGGTGTAAACAACAATTTGCTTTGAACTTAGAATCGAAGTAGAGGCCCAAAATGTCATAACTAGCCCCTAAAAAAAACATGCGCTTTATCCGTTTCTCCCATTGCTGTATGCTATGCTAATTGCTAAGGTTTGATCCTAGGAGGAAGAGGAAAACGATGAAAGGTTCATGTCTTCTTCCTTCTCACTCTCTCACCGGAATCAGGTTCTCTTTCTGCTCTTTTCCATGTTTAAGTTTTGTTCTGCTAATGCTTTGCTTCTCCCAACTATGCTATTTCCGTTCCATGCCACTTCTTTCTTCCTTGCAATGAATCACCTCAGGATAATCGCTTCAACTTTATTAATTGAAATTTATGCACATTACTACTCAAAACATACCAATAATTAAAGAAGTGAATGTTTTTCACTGCAGAATTTCTTTTAATAATTCAGGTCAGTCTTCGGTTAGGATGCATGTTTAATCTGTGATGCAAATAATGATTTCTGGTTATTTTATCCTCATTTTTTTGGTTGGCTACTCTTCATTTTAATGTACATTTCTGATTACAGTAATTTGTGATGGTTTGGTTTAATGTCTTCTGGTATCTATTACTAGGACAAGCAAAGAGCTTCCGCATATGCTATCATTATGTGAGTTGAAAAGCATAGCATGCTTCTCAGTTTGTAATCAAAGGCAAAATTGCAATCAAAAGCTTTACATTATTCCCATTAGGACTGCTTCTGTTCGGGTCCGCATCGCAAGATCTTCAGTTGGGTCATTGGAATGTGGTGGGACAGGCCCACATAGTGATGCTCATTCAGGATTTTCAGTTCCGAATGACCATCAGAGGTTGGAATTTGTTCAAATGATATTGTGATTTCCCTTTCTTCTAGTGTTTATGCCTGTTGTATTTTCTAGTATTTCCAAGTTTTAATTTTGTGCCTTAATTTTCTTACCAATGTATTGGAATTTATAACTTAAATTGTTCATTTTCTAATTGACAATGCCCCTTGCCTTTGGAAATTTCACATTCTACAGAATTGGCAGTTTAGAAAGGGAATTGGAAGAGTTATTTGATGAAGTGAAAAGAATGATTAAAATGGGAAACAAAAGTGATGCTATAGACCTGCTAACTGCGAATTACGAAGCCGTCAAAGAGAGCCTGAATGCAGGTACTAAAGGCATAGAAGAAGCTGCAATTTTGGATGTCATAGCACTAGGTTACATGGCTGTTGGAGACATAAAATTTGTTGGATCTTTGTTGGATATGGTATTTCCCCCTTTCCTTCTGATATTGTACATTCTTTTGTCATTTTCATATCTAGTCTAGTTGGGTAACTTAAATTATGTCTGCACGGCATGCCATTAGTTGAACTCTGAGAATCTGCATGGCTTTTTTACTGTTCTAGAGTAAGACTTCAGCATACCAATTTATGAAGAACTAATAGAACCCAGATTTTACTATAATGAGATGGTGTAAGAGTACAATGAACAAGTCAATTGTCGGGTTATTTTTGTTTTCCAACATGAGTTAATGAATTTGTCATGGTTTCTGGAGCAAGAATGAATAAATGGTCATTGCTTGCCAAAAATGTATGCAGTTAAATTATCTGCAATCACTCTTCTTGACTGACATTCTTGCATGAGGCTGAGTGTTTCCACTAGTGGGGTTAGTGGTTACTAATTTTATATCGGTATCACATGTTTGATTCCCTTGTACTGAAATAGTTTCCTCTGTGTATGTCTTGGTTTATATGTACGCAAATGAAAATTGAAAACATTTATGTTTCACATTTTTGCTGAAATGCTAGTGTTACATTTGCACACCTCTTTCTGTTGTTCCCTTTTCTCTGTGGAGTGCATTCTTATATTTTCATTGATGGCCAGATGAAAGAAGTCGTTGACAATTTGAAGGATGATGCACCTCGTCTGGATTCAATACTTATTCATATGGGAAGCATGTATGCAACATTGAACATGTTTGAAAAATCATTGGACACGTATCAGAGGGCTGTCTACATTATGGAGGGGACCTACGGTGAGAACAATTTTCAGTTAGTAATGTTAGTTTTATTTAGTATTTGATTTTATTTACCTGATATGAAGGACTATGGCTGGTGTTATGTTGTGTTGCTTATCTGTTTGAATGAAAATCTAGAGCTATTTTCTTGAGATTTTTCAGTTGTGCATGTCTAGTTAGAAGTTATTTTCAACGGTTTCAATCTCCAGATACCTTAGCAGAAATGATCTGCAGTGAAGCTAACTTTGCTTTTAAATTCGCTTTCATCAAAATTTTTTATATTCTCAATAATATAATCTCTTCTTTTAGGTAAGGATAGTACTTTTCTTGTCACGCCTTGTTTGGGTATGGCAAAAGTTCTTGGCTCTTTCGGAAAAGCAACAAAAGCAATAGAGATTTACCAGCGTGTGATCACTCTTTTGGGATCAAGTAGAGGTGCCCAAAGTAAGGATTTGGTTGTACCTTTACTTAGCCTTGGCAATCTTTTACTCAAAGAAAGGAGAGCCAATGACGCTGAAACTCATTTTACTAGGTTAATTTAGTTTCTCCTTCCATATCCAGTGCATTATTGACCCTGCTTTCTTCTATATTACCCGTATTTTTGTTTGGTTTATAGAGTTCTAGACATATACACTAAATTATATGGACAAAATGATGGAAGAATTGGGATGGCTTTGAGTTCCCTAGCCCAAGTTAAGAGTGCTCAAGGTAACTTTGTAAACTTGCATATACAATTTATTTGTTCTTTGTATATTCCATTTATATTTATATCCCCATTATTTTTCTTTCTTTCCTGGTCGTGCAGTTAACTTAGTGTTGATTAGAATTTCTTCCATGTATGGTGTGTCATGCAGAAATGATGGAATAAACACCTGCATTCAAATTTATTTGGTCTTAAGTTATATATGGAAATTACTTTGCTGATGCTATTTTTTATTTAGATGTAAACGGTGTCCACGCACGGTCCCTGGTTTCTTCTTTGTTGTTTTTGTTTTTGTTTAAGAAGGGGGGAGTTGAAACCTGTTACTTATTGATGTACCATAAATTTTGCAGGGAAATCAGATGAAGCAATACAATTGTTTAAACGTGCTATTCAGGTCATGAAGGATTCAAACTACTTGTCACCAGATGACAGTATAATGGAAAAGATGAGGGTGGATCTAGCTGAATTACTTCATGCCGCTGGGAAGTAAGCTTCCTTATAACCTTGGTTATATGAATGATAGGTTTAAGTGTTTTTGGGTGTTTAAGAATGAAGTCTAACAAGTAACAACATAGAATAAATTTGTATTACCTCTTGTTTTTTATATAAATGGTTTTGCAATATCACCCTCCTAACACCCCGTTCTCTCTGAAAACCCCAAAAGAAAATAAAAGAAGGAAGGAAGAAAACATAAAGGAAAAAAAAAGTAAGATTAAAACGTCAAAGCTGGTTGGTTTTGAATTGAAGCTTTTTGTTTTGTTTAATTAAAAGAGGACAAGAAGGCAGAGAGCTATTAGAGGAGTGTTTGTGGATCACTGAGAGGCACAAAGGAAAGGAGCACCCCAGCCTGGTGACACACATGATAAATCTTGCAACTTCGTATTCACGGTCAAAGAATTATGCAGATGCCGAGCACCTGTTGAGAAGAAGTTTGCAAATCATGATAAAGCATAAGGGAACTGATGACCAGTCCATCAGCTTTCCTATGTTACATCTTGCAGTTACACTCTACCATTTGAAAAATGATGAAGAAGCAGAGAAACTTGCCCTGGAAGTTTTGCGGATCCGTGAGAAGGCCTTTGGAAAAAATTCCCTTCCTGTTGGTAAGCCTTCCCATACTTCATTGAAAACCTGGTCAGGCTCAAATTAATCTATGATCGAGTTATTCATAATTCAGGGCACTCAATTAATTGTGTTGCATTTCACTGATGAGCGTAGTAATACAATTCTTGCATGGCAGGGGAAAAACTGAGCCTTAAGTTTCCTGTTTCTTTTAAGTTTTTTGGATGAAATTGATATTTATCATATGTTATGCATGGCAGGTGAGGCTTTGGATTGTTTGGTGTCTATTCAAACCAGACTTGGTAAGGATGACAGTGAGTTGCTCGAGCTGCTTAGAAGGATCCTGAGTATCCAAGAAAGAGAATTTGGATATGAAAGTGAGGAGGTTTTGACTAGCCTGAAAAAAATTGTATACTACTTGGATAAACTAGGGAAGAAAGATGAAAAGCTTACACTTCATAGAAGATTGTCTGTGCTTAGGAAAAAGTATAACCAGATGGTTAACTATTAAGAGGGTATTAAGTGATGATTATGACTGTTTGTGATGTTTATCCTTCCTTCGTGCTCTAAGTGTGTGTTTCCATGCGTTGCTTTCTGGTGAGAGGAACCTATACGGATGCCTAATGCCTTAGTGCTTCTCCTTTAAGGGGTTTAGTCTGCCAATTCAGACTCAACTTAAAACTAGAGTTTAACTGTGTGTCGGTGTGAAACAATTTTACGCCATCATCTAATCACAAATTATTATTGATATATAACCTATAAAGTAATTGATAAGCATGCGTTTGATTTAGTTTTTCTTTTTAAATCAAGAGAGCTTAAAAAATTGTTTGAAGATGAATTTGACTAGTAAAATGCAAAATGTGGGTGTGGACTGTGGAGAGAAAGTCCTGAGTGGAAGTTATCCTATACGAGAGTGCAACTAATTAAATGAATGGTTAGGATGCAAATCTAAGCGTCGTTTTCTTAATTAGGAGAAACGGGTAACTGATTAAATAAGACTAGTAAACATCAGTGGGTGATAATAATACTATTTTCTGAAACGGGAATAAAAGCATACACTTCTCCCTGGGTAGTGGCATAAATAATTGTGGTACATTTAAAGAGATAAGGTACATAATGCCTTAAAATATAAATATATTTAATGCTTACCATAAAAAAGACAAAAGTTTATTAAAATTGTTGTAAGAGAAATTAAAACTATTTAAAAGAAGAGTTTTTATACATTGACAACCTTAAGTGTCAACATACCCAGATTACAATCCCACGTGGCAGTGATATGATGAATTGGAATTGGTTCTTATTGACGAAATTAGTCCAGTTTGACAATAAGATAAAAAAATAGGGTTAAAATATGTATTTGGTCTCGAGCTTGATCATAAGATAAAAAATAAAGTTAAAATATGTATTTTGCTCTCCAGCTTGACAATAAGATAAAAAATAGGATTAAAATATGTATTTGGTCCAGCAACAGCTTCCTTCCTCCAGTGTTTCTTCTAGTTATATTTACATGAAAAACATTAATACTTTTAATAATACATAATTAATGAAAATATAAATATATTTCTAAATATTAAATATATAAATTCATTTTATATATTCAAGTCAGTTAAAAGTTAACTATCAACTATGGATTATTAAAAAAAAATATTAAAAAAATACTATTATACAATTTTTTTTGTACTATATATATATATATATATATCATTTCTAAGTAAAAATATTTGTAATATAAATACATTTTTAAATATTATAAATATATATTAAATTTATATTTAGTCAATATATTTAGAAATTAACTATTAAGTATTGATTTAGAGAAAAAATTAAAAATATTATTACAACAATTTATTTAGTTTTATTACTATTATCATCATCATTATATATATATATATATAAGTACTTTTTTTAAAATACTAATATTTATAATAATATATAATTAATGTAAATATAAATATCTCTGTAAATATTAAAAATATAAATTAAATTTATGTTTACTTTAATGTAAGTTAAAAATATAAATGATGGATTTGGTGTGTGGTCAGATACTTAAACTTAGTTAAACACCTTGTATGAAAAAGGTTAAACACTTAGGTGTCATGGCACAGTACGCATGTCTCTTGGTAATTGTTGATAAGGGGTTGAAGTATGGAGGTGAGGTGACCACATGATTGCTGGTTGTGTTGTGCTATAGTGGGTGGTTAAGAAATTGAACACAATTAAACACTTGTATAATCATATAAAGAATTCAACTATGGAGATTCAACTTTAAACATAATTAAACACTTAAAAATTAAAATAATATATATATGTTTATAAAAGTAAATGTATTTCTAAAAATTGTTTTCTCTAATAATTAACACTTAATATAATTAACTTACAGTAACGTAAACATAAATTTGATTTATATTTTTAATATTTACATATATATTTATATTTGCATTAATTATATATTATTATAAATATTAGTACTTAAAAATAAAAATAACTTTATATATATAATGATGATGATAATATTAATAAAAGTGAATAAATTGTTAAATAGTATTTTTAAATATTTTTTCTCCAAATCAATACTTAATAGTTAATTTCTAAATACATTGGCTAAATATAAATTTAATATATATTTTTAATATTTAAAAATGTATTTATATTTTCATTAATTGTGTTTTATTAAAAATATTATTACTTAGAAATTATATATATATACAAAAAAATTTATAATAATATCTTTTTAATATTATTTTTTTCTAATAATACATAGTTGATAGTTGACTTAAATATATAAAATTTCTAACTTATTTAAATATATAAAATACAGTTATATATTTAATATTTAGCAATATATTTATATTTTCATTAATTATGTATTATTAAAAGTATTAATGTTTTTCATTTAAATAAAAGTGAAAGAAAACTTTTGAAAAAACCATTTCTATTTCTATCTTTATTTACGTTAACTCTAAATATCATCTCAATCGTTGGTACAAAATTGTATGACAAATGTGATTGTGAAACTAACATTTTCCAAGAAATAAGCAAAATATTTTCAAAGAAGAGTCACAAGGGACTGCGTAGGTGTCACCGTTAGAAGCCTTTGCAAACTACGTTGAGAACGATGGTGACACAAAGTTCCGAGAATCTGGACACTTGGACAAGAAAGAGAATAAAGAAGTTATACAAAAAAAAATACAATTTTTATGTTTTTTAGTTTATTTAATAATTTTTAAATCAATAATATAATTTAAAAAAAAACTTAAATCCACACTATAAAGAAAAAAAAAATCAAATGTATTTTATTTAGGGCACACCAATTGATGTTAAAGAAAGAGTGGAATAGAAGGACGAGGGAACAATAATTCAGAAAGCATGGGATGGGACTATGACAAGGGAACAAAAAAGATAGATATTTAGGAGCATGGGTGTAAGTAACACAATTATCGGTTTTTTTTTTTTTTTTTTTTTTTTGACGTTGTT
>Ga0209700_107352_pt1 | contig 15707 bp, 13 predicted proteins | sample SiratroredBW_FD_187528 | JGI IMG/M metagenome (GOLD analysis project Ga0209700, IMG submission 187528) | Root nodule microbial communities of legume samples collected from California, USA - Siratro red BW (SPAdes) (version 2) | ecosystem: Host-associated > Plants > Roots > Nodule | place: USA...
GGCTCAAGGAATCCATAAATGTCTGGATTCCCTGTACTATAAACTAAATCATTTATGTACCTGCATTATGAAAATCAATGCTAGTAATATCATAAGTTGATGAAATATGGAATTGAGAAATATAGTAGGAAGGTATACTTACATCATCCAAAGCTGAATAATATTAATGTTTAACATCTGGGAACCACCAACTATTTCCAAGATGTCCTGCATAGATATATACAACGGGATACCATCTGATTAACTAATGATGGTTAATCTCTTTGTACATAAAACATTGTTTAATCAGGTTAATTATGATTTTATTACATATAAAATAAGTATGTTTTAATTTATTTTTATAATTTAATTTTTTTATTCTTTTAAAACAAAACAACATTGTTTTTATTCTTAGTATTATTTGAAACATATAATTTCTTTTTGTTTTCAATCCTTTTAAAATTAAAATTATTATTTTAAATCTTAGTTTTATGACACCCACTAATTATTTGTGCGCTTAATTAAAAGCTAATTAGTAATAACAATTTGAAGTAAACTACCTATTAATACAATGATACGTGATTAGTAAAATATACGTGATTCAGTGGAGTGGGATTTTCTTGATTATATGATGTTGAGATTAGGTTTTGATATGAAGTGGATCAAATAGAGTAAAACATGCCTTAATTCAACTACAGTGTCCATTCTGATTAATGGTTGCCCTGAAGTAGAACGTTGGAGTCTGACCTAGTATTTGCAATTTTATTATTATTGTTTATCTGTTACCTATTTTTTAACATCTTCTCTTAGTAGCTTCTGACTTGGCATTGTGCAGTGCAGTTTTATTATTTTTATTCAGTAGCCTATTTAACGGCAATAATTGGCATTCAATAAAATTGTCTCTCTCATATTCCGAATGCTTCTTTTCTTCTCTCGCATTGCTTTATTTTCTGCGTTTGCATTGCTTTATTGTCTACATTTTTTATTTTGTAATTTCTTCTATTAATTGACCCATAACAATTAATTTTGTGTTACTATTATTTTTATTTTCATTCTAGCACGTAAAAGTATTTACACCGTTTACAAGAACATTTCTTTTTAAAATTTTAATTTTTGTGTAATTCATATCAATTACAAAAATGTTTAGAGAAACTAATTTATTTAGTTAAGCAGAGACCTATAAATATTAAAAAATAATTAAAGATTAAACTATATTAATTAAAAATAATAATTGACTAAGTTATAATCAATAAAAATTTAAACAAAAACCAATTTGTAATCAAGGTAAAATATTTACTGATATACGATTTCAGAACATACTGTCTCCTTTTCTCTTTTTTTTTAAGACATTAAATTAGAGTCAAAGTTTCTACAAATTAAAAAAATGATATCTAAAGTTAAAATTTGTTATCCTCAATTTTAGATAATGATTTGACCATGATTTTTTTAATCGTGAAGTTTACAATTGCAAATGTTGTTCAAAAGTCACTAAAATAGAAAAAGACTTTCATTGTCGTTTCTGAGAGGCTTTTGTTGTCGGTTCCCGAACCAAGATTGACCTAGAAGACGTTGAATCAGACGTCGGTTAAACAACTGACATCACGTAGTTCACCACCACATCGGTTAAGACCAGCCAACCAAATAAAAGAAGCACCACATCGGTATGGTGCCAAAACCGACATGGTGCAGAGACACACAATGTCGGTTTGTTCCCCATGACCGACGTTGTGTGTCTCTGCACCACGTCGGTTTTGGCACCAAACTAACGTGATGTTTCTTCTGTTTGAATTTTAAGATGCACCACCACATCGGTTTTGACCATAACTGACGTGGTGATTCGATCACAATGACGATTTTAACCATAACCGACGTTGTGTTTGTGTTTTTTTTAAATATACAGAATAAATAAGCCACTAACCTCCCTGCATCAATTTCAAAAACCAACCAGATTCATTTCAATACACAAAATGATATGTAATTGTAGTTCTTAGTTAGTATATACACTAATTTACACTAAAATCTACTTGTAATACAATAAGAACTACTTCTAATCTACACTAAGATTGACTCCTAACTTTGAGAAAGTACTTTGGCCATTTTTTTTTAATTTCTTCTATATCATTCTTGTCCAATGGCTCTGTATTTTGAAAAACCTGAAATAAATACAAAGTTTAATCTTAGAACTTTAAAATTAACAAACATTTGACATATTTACATTCTTATAGAGAAAAACATACATGCTCCCAATAATCCATGATCCTAGCTCTTGTTGTGGTTCTCATCCAGTGCATAATGTAATATCCAGATTTCTAACATCCTCGTTGCTTATTGCACTTTCATTAAAGTTTCAATCGTCAAAAATTTGAATAATGTTAATTTTAATAAAGTTAATTAAATTTAGAGTTAAATACCTTAGTCTGTATCTATTGGAGGTTTTGGGTTGTGAATGAAGATCTCCCACAAAGAACCTTACACACATTCATTGCACTAAAATCCAAGTTTTTTGTAAATTGCTTATTTGTACATAAAATAGTGATATATAATACTTAAAGTTAATTAAATGATACCTTTGTACAATATGTTTCAATCGGTCGGCTTCTTATGCAACGAACAAAACCAAACAATTGTGTTGTCCGCGGGACACATAAGCTTCAGCTGCCAATGAGACCTAAAATAAGAAAATGTATTAATAATGCAATATATTGAACATTACTTAGGATCAAAATATAAAGATTTGAAACTTACTGATGGATAATTTGGGCAAAGTAAATACTCTTCCTCGATTCTGAAATCCAGTTTTGTATATAGGTTTGAGTGTCAATCATTTTATTTTCAGACCTTTGTAAACCTTGTGGTTCAAGAAATCCATAAATATCAGGATTTCCTGTGTTATAAACTAAATCATTTATATACCTGCATTGTGAAAATCAATGTTAGTAATAGGATAAGTTGATGAAATCAATAATTAGCAAACATGTAGAAAGGTATACTTACATCATCAAGAACTGAATTATATTAATGTTTAACATTTGGGAACCACCAACTAGTTCCCAGATGTCTTGCATCGATACATATAGTGGGACACCTTCAATGCCAAAGATAAATGCTTTCCGAGGAATTTGAGTTGGATTATTAGAATACTCGTGGAGTATACGAGTCAACTCTTGTAATGGACTCACTTTTGACTCAGCTGGTGGAGACCTAGGACTTAAATCATGAGCTGGTGATTTCCCTTTACTCCCTTGGTCCTGTAACACAAAAAAATGTATTAATTAACATTAATTGTGAATTTCAATAAGATTAAGACAAATCACAATACCTGGGTCCTTTTAGAAATGGCTTGTAAGAGATGTGTAGGCCACGCAATAAATGTACCAAGTGTCTCTCCCACAAGTCTCACCTTTGATGTGGGCACAGACACCTCGGCATCTGCCTGTCTAACTTCTTCGACGACCACTCTAGCAAAATCATCTCCAAGTGGCACTGTACGGAGCGTCTAAGATATTTTATTTATTTATTTTAACACTTCCCATCAACACTAGCTTCCACTTTGTTTGTCACACCAAGCTGATTATAGAAACCTTTAAATTTGCTTCCACTCAACTTTTTGTAAGCAAATCTGCAGCTTAATTTTTTGTTCCGATATGTTTCAACTCAATTTCCTCTTGCAAGACTTTTTCTCGGATAAAGTGGTAATGCACCTCCACATTCTTAGTTCTTGCATGAAAAACTGGATTTTCTGCCAAACGTATTGCAGACATATTATTACAATACAAAGAAATTGGGTACTTCACTGGTTGATGCAAGTTCTCTAACAGTTGCATAAGCCAAGTGCTCTCTTGAGCTGCCATTGTCGTTGCTCGGTACTTTGCTTCGGTGGTTGACAAAGACAATGTTGGTTGTCTTTTGCTACACCAAGAAATTGCTCCTGATCCAAGCATGAAAACATACCCGGTATTTGAGCGTTGAGTATGATGGTCACTTCCATAGTCAGCATCACAAGAGCCAACTAGTTTGCACTCTCCACCTTTCTTGTATATAATACCATGGTCAAGTGTACTCTTCACATATCTCAAAATTCGATGTACTGCTTCCAAATGAGATTTCTTTGAATTTTGCATGTAACGACTCATCACATCAACTGCAAAGGAAATATATGGTTTTGTTAAAGTTAAGTAAATAAGAGTACCCAACAGTTGTCAGTACATTGTAGCATCTTATAGAACTTTTCCTTCATGAGCACATATTTTGGCGTTTGGCTCCATTGGTGTTGAGTTTGGCTTGCACTTAAGCATTCCAAACTTCTTCAGCAAATCTTTGGAATACTTTTGCTCATGGAGAAATATTCCTTCTTGAGTATGATCAACCTCTATACCCAAAAAATGCTTGAGTTGTCCAAGTTCTTTCATTTGAAATCGAACTAACAAATTCTCCTTGATTTGAGAAATTTCTTCTTCACAATCTCATGTAATAATTAAATCATCTACATATACTAGCACGATAGCTAGCTTCTCTCCTTTAGCTTTGATGAACAAGCTAGCATCTACACTTGTTACCACATAATCATTATAAGTAAGAAATTCAACAATCTTATCATACCACGCCCTTAGTGCTTGTTTTAACCCATAAGGTGCCTTTCGCAGCTTTCACATGTACTCAGGATGATCATGACTCTGAAAACCCATCTGTTGATCCATGTAGATCTCCCGATCTAGGTCCATGCAAAAATGCATTTTTCATGTCCATCAGCCACAAATTCCAATTTTTGGAAGCTACAAATGCTAATAGGACTCGTACTATTGTAAACTTTGTAACTGGACTAAATGTTTCATCATAGTCTAGTCCATATTGCTGAGAGAACCCTCGAGCTGCTAGGTGAGCCTTGTGTCTCTCTATTGATCCATTTGTGCGACGCTTTATCTTGTACACCCATCTGCAAGAAATAGGCTTAACATCTTTTGGCTTTGGTACAAGCTCCCATGTCTGATTTCTGTCTAATGTGACCATTTCTTCTTCCATAGCTTTAATCTATTGTGGATGTTGAAATGCTTCCTCGAAGGTTTCTGGTTCTTTGGCATCTGCTTCTTCTACTATGGCAGCATTGACATACTTTGGATTTGGCTTTCTGATTCTTCTTGACCTTCTCAGTGGAGTTTGTACTTCTGGTTCGCCAGGCTCATCTTCATTGGTTGGTTGTTGATAAACACCAGTTTGCAAAAGACTTTTTGCCACACCTTCTTCATCATTTCCTTCGTTATCTTCATCTTTAGCTTCATCTAAACTAAACTGGATTTAAGAAGATTGTACGATATCCTTAAAAACATCTGAGTCTGGCAATACTTCATTGTTTGGGGACCACCATGAGGAAGCTTCATCAAACACCAAATTTCGGGATGAGTAGCACTTTCCTGTAGTAGGGCCATAGCATATCCATCCTTTTCTTTGATTGTCATATCCTATAAAAATGCATCTAACAACTTTCTTGTCCATTTTGCTACGTAAATAATTAGGTACAAATACATAGCAAACATATCCAAAAACTCTGAGATAACTAATTGAAGGTTTCATGTTCCACAATTTTTCAAAAGGGGAAATAAAACATAACCTTTGTTGAGAAAGCCTATTGATGAGAAATGCAATCGTCCTCATTGCTTCTGCTCAGAAGCATCCTGGTACATTCTTTGAGTGAAGCATGCTTCGACAAATTTCTGCTAGATGCCTATTCTTTCTTTCTGCCACGCTGTTTTGTTGTGGAGTGTAAGCACATGTGAACTGATGACGTATTCTGTATTCTTAAAGAAAATTGCAAAATTCATCTGATGTATATTCTCCCCCATTGTCACTACGTAGACAACGAATTTGTTTGCCAACTTCTGCTTCTGTTACCTCCTTAAACTCTTTGAACTTTGAAAGAGTTTCGAATTTTTCCTTTATGAAGTAAATTGACACATACCTTGAGAAGTCATCAATGAAAGTCACCACATATTTCCTTCCACTAATAGAATCTTGTTTAACTGGTCCAAACACACCAGAGTAAACCAACTCTAATGGTTCATTCACTTTAAATTTGGACTCTTTGAATGGTAGCTGGTGCGCTTTTCCATACTGATAACCTGCACATACTGTGTCTTTTGCCACTTCAAGTTGTGGAAGTCCCTTCAACATCGACCTCTTCATCATTACATCTAATTTGGAATGGCTAACATGACCAAGCTGCATATGCCACAAATTTGCCGTCTCATTCCTTCTTGTTTTGTCTACGTATGCGGTTTCTACAGACATTACGTAAATCGATTCCAACCTTTATAATTTTAGGGCCTCCGCTTCACCCTAGTATCACCAATAGGAGCCTCCGGATCCAACTTAGAAATCTCTCGACATAATGATTTCACTTTATGAAAGTCCTGGGTTGGATTACATCTCATGCTATGCTGTTTTTATAATAACCTCACATATTATCAATCATTATCCTCTTCAGCATCCAAGGCCTCTCTTCTCTCTCTCCTGGGCGCATAAGTTTCTTCGGGTAGGTATCTGTTTACACTGTTATCATCTCTCTAGTAATACACTAGGGTACTGATTACAACTCTTACGTCAGGAGATGACAGTGAACTAAAATAATAATGTGATTATATTAAACCAAACCACCCAGTTTCATTTATTATTAAAATTACAAATTACATGAAAATAGGAAAGAAACATGAAGGAAACACAATGATACATTAGGAAAGAGAAAGAAACAAAGTTTGGCAACGGAAGCCTTATGACACCATTTTTTGTAATGAGGATAAGGTGGTTGATGATGAGAGTGAAGGCTTCCTAAGTCCTACGAAATGAGGTACTGATACTTTATCCAATCTTATCCTGTTTTCACTCGGACCCACTGACTTGAGCGTCAGAGTGTATGCAGGACTCCCTCCAAGATTGTGTATAATCGAAGACCTGAAGGAACGTAGGAGTCATCAAGGCAGCTAAGAAAGGACGTTTGAAAACACTGTTGCTTGTGGAAGCTGATCGGTCTCGTGCAAGAACACCATTAATCATGATTCTCTTCGACACTTCTGTTTTGTTTGGCACAGGGATTTTCACCTTCAACCTAGCAAACTCAAGCTTTTCCCACTCTATTGTGGCTTCATCCACCTGAATTAGGGATCCCACAATCCCTGTTGCCTGTTGAAAACATTCCAATGTCCATAGATGTAGGGGTAAACCTCTACATCTCACCCAAACAACCCTGTTTCCGCACAGCGGTTTTTCACTCCATGGTTCAAGAGCCTCAAAAACTGTCGCCAAGACTTCCTTGTTAGCTTCAATAACATCCTTCAAGTGGGTACCATCGTTCCCAGTTAGCAATACTGCCTTATCACCCAAATATCTAGCTCGAATAGATCCTAGCCCTTCACGTAACAAGTTCTCCCTCAATACCTCCTTTGATGTGTACTCAATCATTGTGCCCACCCAGGTGTCCAATAGCCATGCTGGTTTTACTGTTTGTACTTTGGACTGCTGTCGTCTCCACCCTGATTCATTCTCTGCTTTGGTTATGAGCTTGGTACTCTGCTTGCCGTTCGGGGTAGATGCTTTAGGTTTCCATACCTTCAGTGGCGTTTTCTGGAAAGACTTGTGCTTTTCCACTTTCTCCTAAATAGTTCGCTCCCTATTCTTTTCCGTGTTCTGCGTGCCTACGCTCCTATTGTTTTTCACATCCCTCTTCAAGTACCTTGGTAAGTTTACGTGCAACTTCATGGTTCCTATACGAATGGAATCAAGTTCCTTCTTCATTCTCCTTACATTCTTGACGTCGTAGAAGCGTACAAAACTAAACCTTTGACCCCGTTGATTCACCCTTCTAGGAATAAACACCTCATGCACCCTCCCCATCTTTGGAATACCCTTCTCATATGCTGTTCTGCGTAAGTAACAGGGAAATTAGAAAAAAAGAACGTAGTGATGTTCCATGGTTTGGGAGGGATGTCCATTGTTGGAACTCAAGCCATTGTTGTACAGAAAAGATGTATATGATTGTATTGTGAAGACACACGTATAATTTCTTTTGCCTGAATGCCTTTATGTCTCAAGATGAGGATCACCTTCTCGTCGACATCGTTTGAAATGAAGATTTGTGATTTTTAAACGTAACCAAAATCTATTAATTTTTTTACAATTTTCCTACGACACTGTTTTGAACTGTTTTGAAAAAGAAGAAACTGAAAAACAACTAAAATATATTTGAATCAATTTTATCCAGATTAAATTCTATTTTTAGTCATTTATTTAACTTTTTTTTGTGTTGAATTCATTCCATTCACTTTTAAAAAGTTTTGTTAAAAATGTTTAAGATCTGTAAATGTATACTATCTATTTATCTTCACGTATATTTTACTAATCTTAAAAGTTTTTTTAGATGTATTACTTGCTCCTATAAAACAACTTAGGGGCTTTGAAGAAAGACATATAAAGCAACGGCAATGCAATAATAATTGACTTAATCAAACAAATTCTCCCTGTCATAGATAAAAGCCTCCCTTTCCAATTTGAAAGCCTAGAATGTAACTTATGAATAATTGATCTCCAAAATTTCACCTTTCTATGGTTTCCCCAATTCTATTCTGAGATACTTAAACGGAAGTGGCATTCCACCATAATTCTGACAATTAGAAAAGATATTCAAATCCATATAAGAGATTCCTATGGCACGAATTTGACTTTTGTAGAAATTAACCTTAAGACCTAATGCTAATTCAAAGCCACTCAAAATGGCTTTAATAGCTAAAATGCATTGAAATCTAGGTTGGCAGAAAAACAACATATCATCTGCAAATTGTAGCAAATTAACCTCTACTCTCAGTCGACCCACTCTAACCCCCTCTATGAACCCAATTCTAGAATTTCTCTGACCAATCCTGCTAGACCTTTTGCAACAATTAGAAACCAAAATGGGGCAAGAGGGTGGTTGTCTTGTCTAAGCCCTCTTGATGGCCTGAACTCCTTAGTAGAGCAACCATTAATCAGAATCGACACTGTAGCCGAATTAAGGCATGTTTTGATCCATTTGATCCACTTCACATCAAAACCTAATCTTAACATCATATAATCAAGAAAATCCCACTCCACTGAATCACGTATATTTTACTAATCACGTATCATTGTATTAATAGGTAGTTTACTTCAAATTGTTATTACTAATTAGCTTTTAATTAAGCGCACAAATAATTAGTGGGTATCATAAAACTAAGATTTAAAAATAATAATTTTAATTTTAAAAGGATTGAAAACAAAAAGAAATTATATGTTTCAAATAATACTAAGAATAAAAACAATGTTGTTTCGTTTTAAAAGAATAAAAAAATTAAATTATAAAAATAAATTAAAACATACTTATTTTATATGTAATAAAATCATAATTAACCTGATTAAACAATGTTTTATGTACAAAGAGATTAATCATCATTGAGTATATTCATGGAATCACATACAACACAAGATTTATTTGTGTTACCTATAATAATATATAATAGAATTTTTTAATTTGGTTTACACAATATTTTTAATTATGTTTAAATATAGTCTTTTTTCCTGTATATATTGTGGGATTTCTATTTAAATATAGTTAAATATAGTTTAGACACAAGGCCCTACCAGGAGGTCTTTGAATATGCCTTCCCACCATGGCCTCAGGGACAAACTTCCAACTCCACTTACTATAATCTGCTTCACTTTATTGAACATGGAGGTGCCCCTCTTGATTCAAATAGGTCTCCAACTGCAACACATGTCTTTGTGAGTACCGCTCTCAACGCCGAACCAGGGTTGGATTACATCTCATACTATGGTGTTTTTGAAAGTTAAATTGAGTAGTTTATGAAAGTCTAACTTTATTTATGGTAATTTTATGAAGGGTTAACTAAGGCTTTTGTGGCAATAATAATGACATGTGCCAATTAGCAAAATGAGACAAAATGAGACAAATTGGGCCAAGACCAATGACTAGTATTAAACGAAACCACCCAGTTTGATTTATTATTAAGATTAGAAATTACATGAAAGAAACAGAAGGATACATTAGGAAAGAGAAAGAAACAAAGTTTGGCAACGGAAGCCTTATTTGTTGGATATTATGAGACTGTGTTTTTTGTAATGAGGCTAAGGTGGTTGATGATGAGAGTGAAGGGTTCCTTAGTTGTTGATAGGCAAAATGGGTCTAAGAACGGGCCAACCATCAAGGATAGGCCTGATATCACCCAGAAGAACGTCACCAGCTGCATGTGGAGTGAATTTCATACGCACATACTTGTCTCCTTTGAAAAGGTAAGCTTCAGACTCCACATGAGAAGCAAAACACGCATCAATTCCACTTTCAAAGATGGTACCTTTCAAAACAGGAAACCCATCAGTGATGTCACGAATGCTGGTAACAAGCACCTTGGAATCATAGGCTATGCAAGCATACTTATTGCCTTTGAATAAGTAAACTTCTTTTCCTTTGGTTGACCTGAATGCAGAGTCTATGCCATTCTCAAACTCCGTGTTTTTGAGGACAGGAAACATTTCAGCAATTGTGAAAGGACCCCAGAGTATCTTGTCATTTGCTGAACCTGGAGCATAGTCTATGTAGGCACAGTATTTGTTGGAAAAGATATATGCTTCACTTCCTTCAGTGTCAAAGGAACAGTCTATTCCAGGTCTTGCAAATTGAGTTCCTGCAAGTGATGGAAAACCACTACCAATCAAAGTCAGATTAGTCAAAATCTTATCATCTGCTTTTCCGGGAGTGTAATACAGCCGCACATATTTATCCTTCATGAACAAATACACTTCATATTCATTTGATGAACGAAATGCAGCATTGATATAAGAAGGGTTTGCCATCTTTTTTAACAAAACAAGGGAGAGAGATGATTTGATTTCAGGATGCTTACATTCCTCTCAGAGGCACCTATTTATACTGTTATATTGTGGGTGTTGGAAACTGCCAAGAACACACTTGTTTTTCGGTGTTTTTAATCCTTGTTTGGGGATAAGGTTAAAGGGACACGTAACCTACTAAATTGGAACACATAAACAATCCTTATATAACTTGTGCATGTGCAACTGCATTGCTGGCTTCTACACTGTTATCTCAGCCTCCAATACATTGATACTTTACTGTGTTATTTAAAAACTTTGCTGTTCGTCGATCAATTATATATGCATAACAACATTATATGTAACACTATTCAGATAATATGTGTTTATACAGGTCAATGCCATATATTTTCACGTGTAGTGTGTGTTATATTACATATTATTTATAGTTTTTCATCCATCAATTACGCTGCCAAAGAAGGTAAAACACAAGGTGCCCGATTACTTTAAATATTATTTTACACAATATAATAATTTTATAATTGACATGTGTTTCTTCTATAAATTGGTATGCATGACTTTTGTATCTCATAAATTATATTTTTATCCCACTCTTCACCCATTCCATCCATTTAACAACTGTTTTATTCAATAAAATATCATATAATAATAAAATATTAATATATATAGGTGTGAAAGTGATCAATGCCGTATTTTTTATTCTATCCCAGATTTGCATAATAATTATATTTTTTAACACTTTCATAGTTAAAAACAGCCAGAATAATGTATACATGGAAAATTAAAACTAGGAACAAAATGGGTTGTGAGGAAGTTGAACTTCATCAAAACGTTAAAATGCACTGTTTAAAAGCAAATATAATTATGCATAACTTTTATAACATCAAGATATTGTTTAATTGTTTGCTATACCTAAGAACATAATTTTTGTTCTTCAACCAATTTTTCATTAGAATTATCATAATTGAGTTAGTAGATTATTCTTTCTTTATTGATATCAATCTCCTCAGTTAGCTAAATTTTGGGGTTTGAACTTTTACAAAAATTATTATTATTTTGAGCAACAAAGAATGAAATTATTAAAGGGAACACTTTAAAAGTGTTCCAACCCTATTACAAAAGCATAACTGACCTAATACCTAATCAGCGCTACAATATAATTGACAGAAAAAGTAATGACATAGTCTAAAATTGACATAACAATACATACAATACAACAAAGCATATATCAACATAGAAAAATAATAACCGGGTACAGCAGAGATGAAATCTATTTATGCACTAGGTAACATATTACTTTTCTGCCTCATAAATCCTTCTCTGAGCAATCCTTTAATTTTTACTGGATGAAATTTATTCATGCATTAGGTAACACATTACTTTTTTGCCTCATAAATCCTTCTCTGAGCAATCCTGTAATTTTTACTGGCTTCAGATTTGTCATGAGCTTCATTGCATCGCGCTTCTACCTTGTCTTGCCAATGTCAGTTATTGTTCTACTCTTACCCTTACCTGCTCCTCCAATTCTATTAGGCCATTGCAACCATTGCAAGACATATGCTTTCACAAAAATTATATTTTCTAATTTGATATGCTTAAATTGACAAAAGATTTTAAGAACTCTTAGATTTTAATAATTTCACACAAAAGATTTTAATAGTAAACTCGTATCTGTTAAGTGGATGTTATCTATTTATAATTTATTTTTATAGCACAAAGTTGTTTAGTCAATGTTAAGTTTGTGAAAGTTTTATAAGACTAAAGGCAGTGTGCCTTAGTTTATTATAAGGTTATTCATCTTTTGGATCAAATGATCTCTATCCCTAAACCAATACACTTGTATTTTGCTGTTAAGGCTATTCTGCGTAGCTTTTAAGTTAGTATCTGGATTGAAGGTTAATTTTCATAAAAATAAAGTAGGAGTAGTGGAGATATCAGAGTGAGGCTTGAATTTTTTTTCTCCAATTGCATGAACTGTGGTAAGACTAGACTTCTGTTCTCTTATTTGGATGTTGTTAGTACTTACTAAGACTATTTGAATGCATAGGAACATGGTCATCTTTGTAGGTGGTCAGGAGGAAGAGGTAGAGATTTTTCTATATACACAATTACAAGCATGGAGATGGACAAGATTTGGGGGAATTGAGTTTCAAAGAACATATATATAAGAGAGGTTAAATAATTAAGATAAAATGACCATTTAAGTTCTTACTGTATACCTTTTCATCTTCCTTTTCATCTTCATGTAATAATTTTGAGTATAGGTTGATAACACCCTCCCAACAACAAAAAGTATAACATGAGACAGGAAGCGGGTCTAGTATAAAGATTTTAATAGTAAACTAGTATTCGTTAAGTAGATGTTCTCAATTTATAATTTATTTTTATAGCATAAAGATTTTATACCAGTTTAGTCAATGTTAAGTCTGTGAAAGTTTTATAAGACTAAAGGCAATGTGTCTTAGTTTATTATAAGGTTATTCATCTTTTGGGTCAAATTTTATGTATCAATTTTTCTTAACATGTACATAGATAACATAAGAGTTTATGATGATTTAAAACATAAACACATCTTTGGTCCATTTTGTACTGGATTTTTTAGTTTTATAGTTTCTTCAATGTTTCCAAAGTTTTTCTTTTTTTTTTCAGTTTTTGTTGGATTGATTGAGATAGTTCTAGTTGATTTAAACTATTAAGTAGGGTTTAGTGGAGAAAGAAACGTTTGAATCATTGTCTGGAAATCAAAAGTCTCACCAGCTTAACATTAAGTAATGTAAATATTAAATTTGAAGGTAAATAAAAAATATTGTCTTCACCACTTATTTATTTATTTATTTTACCGTTTTTTAAGATGAAATTGAAAATATTTGGAGTAGAGAATTCACAATATACAAATAAATTAAATACTTTTACTTAAATTTCTTTTAATTTTGAAAATCTACAAATATTGATTTGATTGTCTTTAATAGATTTATTTACGTATCTATTCAATTATTTTATAAAAATTAAACAAATAATATTTTAATAGTTTATATGATTTATTATATTTTTATGTGGCAATAATAATGGTCAAAATAAATTAATCACTTAATACACCAATAATTTTTTAAAAAAATATTATAATTGTGGTGTAAAGGAACAAGTCACTGTTCAAAATTATTATAAGTATTACTTAAGATGTAACTCAAAAATTGGTGTTTATTTAAATTTTTATTGATTATAACTTAGTCAATTATAATTTTTAATTAATATAGTTTAATCTTTAATCATTTTTTAATATTTATAGGTCTCTGTTTAACTAAATAAATTAATTTCTCTAAACATTTTGTAATTGATATTAATTCCTTCATGTTTACATGTAATGTGTAATATTAATAATAAATAAAACTGTGTGCTTTGGTTTAATATCATCACTATTATATTTAATTTATTTCATAAAAATAATTCTGACGAGTGTAAAAATATTTTTGTTAAAAGACTAACAATTTAACTGTGATTGAATTGAATAAAATCATTATAAATGATAAACTCTCTTTATGTGTAACACAAATTCGTATTCAGACTTTAAACTTGTAATAGGCTATTAAACTTTACAAATTAATTTCTTTTTACTATTGTTTTATTTTTCTAAGCTTAGTTTTGTAAATTACATTAGTACTCCTTCACTATTTTTCTCCAAATTATACCTACATCACTCTTCCAACCAATTTTCCTTTTAAATTTTTAATTATGGATGTATCTCATTTGTGCTGATGAAATGTTATATATGTAATTTCACAAAAAAAGTTACACAACAATTACTAAATGGAGAAAGCACTTTTTTCTAGACAGGTAATAATAGTAAAATATGTAGATGAAAAAAATATGTGGATCAAAACTTTACAATAAAAGAATATCATCATCAACTTTAACAAAGTCAGAAGTTTTACATTAGATTAATGAATAATATATAAAAATATATTATCAGACCTAATGTTTTAATATTTTGGATCTAATGTTTTAATATTTTGGATTAGAGCTGCTGTGATAACTTCACTCATAACATGAGATTAGTCAGATCTAAATTTCAAATGTTATGTATCAATTTTTCTTAACATGTAGTTTATGATGATTTAAAACATAAACACATCTTTGGTTCATTTTGTATTGGATTTTTTAGTTTTATAGTTTCTTCAACGTTTCCAAAGTTCTTTTTTTCAGTTTTTGTTGGATTGATTGATTTAGATAGTTCTGGTTAATTTAAACTATTAACTAGTGTTTAGTGGAGAAAGAAACGTTTGAATCATTGTCTGGAAAAGAAAAGTCTCACCAGCTTACCAGCTTACCAGCTTAACATTAAGTGATGTAAATATTAAATTTGAAGGTAAATAAAAAATTGATTTAATTGTCTTTAATATATGTATTTATGTATCTATTCAATTATTTTATAAAAATTAAATAAATAATATTTTAATAATTTATATGATTTATTATATTTTTATATCGCAATAATAACGGTCAAAATAAATTAATGACTTAATACATCAATAATTTATTTTTAAAATATTATAATTGTGGTGTAAAGGAACAAGTCACAATTCAAAATTATTATAAGTATTACTTAAGATGTAACTCAAAAAATAAACCACTTTAATAAAAGTATGGCTTAGAATTGTCTAATACAATTATAATAGTTAAATAATTATGATCTAAACATAAATATAATAATTAAAAAATAATGCATAAAAAAAAATGACTAAAATGTGATATGAAATAAAATATTGTCTAAATATTGACGGCAAAGCATGACTCATCATCATAAAGCAATAGTTTTTTAAAAAAAAATACATGATCTGATGAAAAAAAAAAAAAAAAAAAAAAAA
>Ga0209700_107353_pt1 | contig 15703 bp, 13 predicted proteins | sample SiratroredBW_FD_187528 | JGI IMG/M metagenome (GOLD analysis project Ga0209700, IMG submission 187528) | Root nodule microbial communities of legume samples collected from California, USA - Siratro red BW (SPAdes) (version 2) | ecosystem: Host-associated > Plants > Roots > Nodule | place: USA...
TTTTTCTTTTTTTTTTTTTTTTTTTTATATATGTTTGGATCTATCTTTTCTAAACCGATATATTCAAATTAAGTTTGACAAATGTCATTTTAAGATATTGTGAATAGCCCTAAATCTCTTTTAACATAAACAATTTAAACAAATTGAAAATCTCAAATACTTTATTTTATTATCACACGTAATTTGGAACGAAAAGATTTTTTTATTATGTTTAGATTTTTTTTTTTACTAATTTATATTGTAAATACTTTCTAATAAGTTTCTTAAACATATTCAAAGTAAAAACAAATTGAAATATTACAAATTCAAATTTTCTGGTTTGAACATCTATCACCAAATGGACGGTTGTGTTAGAGGTTTGTAAAAATTGGATTGCCCTTGAAACACTCTAAGCTACGAAGGGTTGGTTGTCTCCGGTAATTAAGGGCAAGAATCTGTAAAATGATCCTCTAAAGCACAAATTCCACATGATCTTACATTATGTTGCACTGAATTAACTTATTGTCCCATAGAAAGTTATCTTACCAATGAAGTTAACTCAGTTAACTAACCTCTCATTATTAGTTGTTACTATGTTTGGTTGAACTTCATGTCTCCCCTAACTGAATTCCTTGAACTTAACTGCTAAAAATTCTCTATTAGATATCAAATACCTTGGAGCGGTTGGAGTTTTATCCATCTCCACCAAGCCCTTGTAACAAAAAAGAAAAAACTGTAAGCAATAAAGCTATGATTTAAATATCTTTTTAATTCTAAATTATAATCCGATGCTACTTTTAATCTCTCTATAAAGTTCCTTTCCGTTATCAAATATTTTGTTTTAATCTATGCAATACGTAAATAAATTGCTTTTAGTTGCTACCAAATATTTTTCAAAATGATATATCAAAAAGATGAAGCAAACTAACAACAGATTTTTGAAGACCAAAGACAAAATAGAAGTATACTTCAAAGATCAACAATGTATTGAAGTTCAAATTCATTCCTCCTTACTCTGCAAAAGTATTCTTATTTATTTGTTAAATAAAATAATCTCTAACGATGCGTGCAAATCAAGCAAATTACCCAAAAGGAAACTTATCAGTCATACATGCAAGGCAATCACGATTCATAAATACGAGCTTTTTATCAGCCATGCGTTGTACACAAGATAGTTCCAATATAATAATATTCTGGGTACTTACGAAAAGCCAAAAACCAGAATCAATACAAAATATGAACAAGAACAGCCTAAACGGCTTTATCTCACACTATCAGCCGCATGTTATTGTTGGAGAAGATCATCAGCAGACACACAATATCAACCTCACAAGCAGCACTAACACTCAAGCTCACACACGAGATAATTTTCAAATTCCCAAGTTCACTCATCTAGTATTGACATTTTATAGCCATATTCCAAATTCCCAAATTTTCAATTTCCGGCACAAATATTATCTGATTGCTCCAAGCAAATTGGCACCATCAAGCCTCGCACCTTCCAAGTGCTGAGTAACATAAGAAGGAACGAAGAAAATGTGTTAACCTATCGTACTTAGAACAGAAAAAATACTCGCCATAATATTCCACCCACTCTAACCATAGGGAGCTAACAAAAGAAGCATTAAAACAATGGGAATTTGAATCAAATTTAAGCTAATAGTGTGGAACACACTTGAATAACATAGCAGCAAGACAGTTGAACTGAAATGCTCGTGTTCAATTCAGTTTCATTCCAACTACATTTTCAAAAGCAATTGTTTACATTGTAGAGGCATCCATCAATTATTGGCAACAACAGCACAACAAAACATACCACAAAAATTCCCCACTCCCATTCATATCATTGGACTTGGACATTAGAACTTTCAAAGGGGATGTGAAAACCATAAATAGATGAATTAGTTGAATGGAAAATATTGATTTACCAATCTACAATATCATAAATAGTAAAAAAACTCATAAGAACTACGTAAAATGCAGCTAATTAACATACCGTATCTCGAAGATTAACATGACGGAGATAAGCTCGTTGAAGGTTTGCACCCCTCAAGTTGGCGTTAGTCAGCTTTGCCCCCTAAGAAAAATAGCGAATTGATATCAAAGTAGGCCAAAATAAGATTCACATTTATTCATTTCATTTCAAGTGTTATGTTAAGATTTAAAATAGTGGAGATATTTAAATTTAGAAACAGAATGTAATTTTATTAAACGCATGGGTCTGTATGCAATGCAGTGGGGGCCAAAAGAGGCGGAGAGAAAATGGGTATAGAGGAGAGAGCTTAACCAAATGAAAGGATTATTCTCGGAGGCTTTGGGTGTCGGTTTTGAGTACTGATAGGAAGCTAAAAGGATCTATTTGGGCCTAGAAAGGCCAGTCTATCATTAGTATAGGGTGACACATTAGCATTGGTTAGGCTACAAGTGTTTTTGAGAAAATAGTGGATAAATCACCTACACTTTTTTTCTTTATGTTGTTTAAAACATCTTTGAGCCTATTATATATGCTCATACAGGTCCAGCACATTTTACCTTCAAGTTAGCTCCTTCCAAAACGGCTCCCTCTAGATTGGCATTCGTAAGATCTGCATTCTGTTAAATTAAAAGACACTGATTAATTATTATCACATACTTTTAATCAAGACACGACATTAAAGTTGCTTTTATCAAGATTCAAGATACAACCCACCGTTAAAAATCAAAATTATCCATCTGTTAAAATATATTATAACGAAAACTCCCATTTGCCACTATAACTTAACAAATAAAGAGAGCGCATACACAACAGATTTCACCATAATTAAGCTTAGTCCATCACTTGCTTCATTTATAAACAATTCCTATTTTTTCATAATTCAAAAACCCTAAAACTGCCTTATCAAAATTAACCATCGTCGAATACAATTGTCTATGTGGGTATAAATAACAATTCATGCATTTTGGATTTTTGACACGCATAACAGTATCAGGATATAAAGTTATAGATTCATTCCAATCCATAGTTTCTACAAATACGATGCATTTTTAAATAGAAGGAATGAAAATAGAGAACAAAAAAGTGAAACAAAAAAAGAAATTATTAGAAAATAAAACTGAATATTTAGACTAGCAGAGTAGAAATTGGTAAAAAATATAAAGAGTATTTTGAAAGTTGTGTAATTTGGTTGATTTGATAGGAGACAACGAGAAAGATAGAGATTAGTAGAAACAAGCGAGAAATAGTACAAGTGAGTCCCATCATTTTTTAAAATTAATTCTTCTCTTTTAGCTTCTCCCAAACATACCAAATTAATTCCCCCCTACTCAATCAAACAAGCCAAAAATGTAATGATATGCATCTCTTAGATTAACCTAATCATAAATCCCTAATCAAACCCCATCATGATAACAATTCTTTTCAAACTAATAAAATTGGGTAAATAGTAGGTTTTGTACAATATGTATTGCCATATTTCGTTTTAAGTACAAAAAAAAATTGCATTCTTAGAACAAAAATTTTAGTTCCATTAGTTTTGTTAGGACTTTGTTAATGGTTGGGGTAATTGAACACATGTTTAGTCTTTAATGAACATTCACATTCAATTAACCTTGAAGAAAGTCTTCTACAATTCATTCGAAGACACAACGGAATATAGAACTTTATTGTTGAAAGAAGAAGTGGGCATTCTATTCATTAAGATAACATGCAGTAAGAATGGCATCACTCCAGTGGTGGACGAGTAGTTTCAATTAAGTGTCTATTCTTTCTGCTATACCATTTTTTCTGAGGTGCATGAGGACAAGTGGACTACTATAAAATGTCATGTGAATTTAAGAAAGTGAAAAACATAGAAGAAAAGTAATCATTGGCATTATCACTCCTCACGGTCTAGATAAAATGACAAAACAAAACACATAAGGAATGTGTTTATTATTTAAAAACTTAAAGTTGGTGAACCTGTAGATGTGCCGTACGCAGATCTGCACCACAAAAGCTAGAATCTACTAAGCAAGCATCTGCAAAATAGAGTTTCAAACAAACTAACTTCACTTCCAAGTATATTGTTTGACATATCAACATAGGCAAATTCATGATGCACTTCTCATTACATTTTTGTGCAATAAAGAGCATGAAGTAATTCAAATTGAAATATGATGAAGCCTAAAAAATGATATGTTGGAAAGTCACCTAAAGTATGTTTTGTATTATCAAACGTCAGTTATGATGGTGCCATGGCAGAAATCGATGGTGGATTTATTGTTTACTGTCATGCGGATTTCCCATGCCAGCCCATGGCAATCACTTTTTGTATCACGGGATCCTACCACTAAACAGAAATGGAAAAAAGGGCGCGGAAAGAAACCCTAATGTGTGCAGCGGCTACGACCACGGCGTGACCGTTGAAAAATGAAGTTGTGCGGCGGTGTAATGAAGGAGGTTGTGCTGTGCAGTGGTGCGTAACCAAGGAGTCTGCACTGAAAACCTTAATGTGCTATGCAACAACTCCTTTTTTGGGTTTTAAGGGTTGAGTAATTGTGCCTTACCCGGCCTAATTCAAATTAGTGTGTAGCACATTATTTTATTTAACCTAATAGCAGCCGCAACCTCTCATCTCGCTCACCGTCAATCACCGTTGCCCACTTCCGCTCGTCACCACCACTCTTCGTTGCCCACTACCGCTCTTCATCGCCACCGATGCCACCACTGACAATTACAATTATATTTTTGTGTTTTTCTTTTAAATATCTATATGTAAATAAATTGTATTTGTTTTGACCGAAAGCTTCTGCCATAACCCTTTATGATTTTTGTTATAACTTTATAAAGGAATTTTGGGTCCCCGATAATTTTCGTTATCTGATATCGATAATACTGATTGTGTTACACCTAACTTGCCTTAATGGAGGGGTCTTTCGAGGATGCCTTAATTTCAGCCTTCGGTGGTGGTTTAGTTCCACATCAACTGCAGATATACCTTAAATAGAGTTTATAAAGTTTGGGCAGTCCTCACCTTCGAAGTTGATTTTATGGGATTGAGTTTGATTCTTAACCTAAATTATACGATGATATCAAAGTTCATCTTTGTTGAACATTAGACGGTCCAAAGTCCCTTTAGAAGATCAAATCATTTGATAAAGTTTTGATGATAACAAAAATCAAGTATATATTTATATTTGATGACTTATATACATTGCGCAGTTAACATTATTATCATTATTCTTATTATTATTAAAGCAGGAGACACATGGTCTATAAAGAGATAAGTTTTCTTACTATTTACTTTTATGTGTTTTTAATTTGATTTAAATTGATTTTATATCATATTGTGGTCTAACGTTCAAATTTGTTCATAACGGAAAATATTCAAATTATTATGAAGCATTTAATTATGATTAATTGATTTTATATCATAATGTGCATTAACGTTCAAATCTATTCATAATAGAAATTATTCAAATTATTGATAAGTATCTCAGATATAATATAATTTCTCTATGTTATAAATAAATTATTTCCGATACAGACTTAATCAAGTTTAATGCAGTATGAAAATTAAAGAAGTATTTCCAGTTTGAGCTTCATACATCAGAAAGTCAAAATTGCTCTGTTCAAGCATCCCAACGGCTAGTTTCTAAAAAGCTACACATAGAGGAGCAAGTTCAAGTTGAAGAATATACAACAAGGAGAAGCGAAAAGAGAAAAACATCATACAATACATTTGAAGAAAATATACTGAGTATTTATTGTCAATCTGCTATAGAGAGCATCTAGAGTTTTGGGTTGTGTGAAACCATTGTGTAATTCTTCACCATTGTGAAGTAAACCCTTGTGAGCTTTCATTGTTCTCTCTTTTGAGGGTGTTTATTTCAATCTTGAGTGGTCTTGATCTCAGGGGGAGATTGAGACTGGTATAACCTGGAGAGGTTTGTGTACTCGTTGTAACTATTTGCTTAATAGTGGAACCTCTTGAACGGTTTGTTCAAGGGAGAACTGGACGTAGCCCAAGAGATTAGGGTGAACCAGTATAAAACTGCTTTATCTGTGCTTATATTTTTTGTCTTGGTTGGTGGTTTCTATTTATAGCGAATTGAGTTCAGGCTCCATTCAACCCCCCTTCTGGAGCCAGCTGTTCCTACAATCTTTGATCTATTATTGCGACCACATTTGCTATTCTCTTGGTCAATAGGTGTGATGGAGAGTGTTGGAAAACTATTTTAATTGCATCAACCCTAACACATCTTAGTTGATGCTTCCTTAATTGTAGCCTCAATGATATTGGTGGTTTAGTCCCATACCGACTAAAGATACAACTCAAACAAAGATAATAAAATGCTTTTTTGAGATTGCCTTAGGCTCTGATGAGTGCATAAATAATAAAGAAAATGAGAAAGAAAACATCATACCTAGAAGAGTTTTATGAAGCATGTCAAGGCAAGAGGTTCTTGATCAATAAAATATTTATCTTTCTTCCTTATTTTGTATTTCTTAAACTAATGTAGGGTTTTATTTCTTTTGAAGTGTGATTAATAATTAGGTTTGGATGGGCCTTTTCAAGCCCAAATAGCTTGCATAAATTTTTTATAACACTTAAGAGAAAATGAAGAAAAAGAAGAGACACTTGAGATCAATAAGATCAATACTCAAAAATTAGGGTATTCCCTTTATCTTCATAAACTGTCCTGAAGCCTTTTTGAGGTATCTTGGAATTCAAACAATATTCCAATGATCAATACACGGATTCTTCATGAAGTAACTCACAACACCAACTATAAAAGACAAATATGTTATAGTAATGGTAAGATAAATAAGTTTTCTAACCTATCTTCTATATATTTCTGCATCAAAGAAAGCTTCTCCTTGCTCCGCCATTAATTTATAATTTGGATTCATAGGACTATCCACTAGTTCACAATTATTCATATAAAAGGAATAAAAGAAAAATAAGGAGACACTCTCTGGTTGCTAAGAAAATTGTAAATAGGATGTGAATTACAAGTGGAGTCACCACTATCAAGAGTCACCATTATCAAGAGTTGTGGTATTAAGTAATGATAATGGACTTGTTGAAAAGGACTCACCTTAGGGAATTGGACTAGTCATTTGGTTCCTACGTTGATAGGTAATAAGAGGTTGTGATGATGGTTAAGAGGATTCTATATGGAATTTTGGGTCCTAGGGGCAGGAGGAACCAAAGACTCAACTAACGACATAGGTAGGACATGTTGGACACAACTATTATCTTGTGCAAAAGGAAGGAAAAAAAATAGTTGGTTCAAAAAAAGTGACACTAGCTAACATATAATACCTCTTGGTGTCAGGAGAATTACATCGATATCCTTTTTGAAGTCAAGAATATCCCAAGAAGCATTTGATGGCTCTAGCAAAGAGTTTATCTAAATCTAGAGACTTATCATGAACAAAGCATACAAAATCAAAAGCACGGGGAGAAATATGAAAGAGGGGCTCCTTAGGAAATAGAATGGAGTAAGGAACTTTATTATCAAGTGAAGAAGAAAGCATTTTGTTAACGAGAGAACAAACAGATAGAATAGCATCACCCCAATGATGAACAAGCATATTTGCACCACGCAATAAAGTACAAGTAGTCTCAACCAAGAGTTTATTTTTTATTTCACTATACCATTTTGCTAAGGTGTGTTAGGACAAGCAAACTAAGGTAAAATGTCGTGTAAGCTAAGGAGTAGAGGAATCAAAGGAAAAGTATTTTAGCATTATTGCTTCATAAATCCTTGATTACCTCACCAAATTGATATTTATTTTATTAAGGAAAAGATATAAAGATAGACGAAAGTTCAAAACCATCTTTCATTCAATAAATCCAAGTACATCTAGAAAACCCATCAATGAAAGTAACAAAATATCTAAAACGAAAAGATGAGTGACTTGACCCCCAACTTCATAATGGGTGATAAAATGCAGAGTTACATCTAAATTCAAAATGTCTAGGAAATGAAGATCTAATATGCTTTCCTAATTTGACATTATTCACACTCTAAAACGTCTAGAGCCATCTTTAAATTTGACAAGTGATGAAGACCTAAGCATTCATGTAGCAGTTTAGGAGATGAGGATGCAACACAAGACACAAATGAGCTAGTACCGAGATAGTATAAGCCTCTAGATTCATGTCCTTGGGATCTTATCTTGAGCTTTTGGAAGTCAAATGGTGATTCTTCACAAAGCTCATCAAGAAGATGAAATTTACGCCATCTTCAAGTGGCAATCTTCTTCTATTCGTGTAAGTCTTTCCATCCTTTTGTTTATTTAATCTTGTTTACTTGTCTTGTGTATTGGTTTTTATTCTATCTTCTACTCAATAGCCAATCTTATGACTACTATTCCTTCTTGTGTTGTGTTTTTATCCTTGAGCATCTTTGTTCTTTGTCGTTTGTGATATAAACTAATTCAAATCTAAAACAAGTTCTAATTCAAGCTAAAACATAAGTTGAACCTTATCAGGCTAAGTCCAAATTCTAATAAAAAAATTTGGACTCGGTTGGTATTTTGCACCCTGGATTTCTTTACTATTTGTTCACAATACACAGATACTAAAAACATGAATATGAATGCAGACTACATTCTCACGTTGAGCTGGATATAATTAATATAACATCTTATCTTTTCTTGAGTTTATCGTTCTCACATTCTAAATATCTTTTCGACCACAAATAATGATTATTCAAATTATTTTAAATTATAATTGCCATTGAATGGAGGCAAGTTAATTATGTCATTCTTAAAAAAAGATGGCATATTTGTTGTGTCAACCATCTAATTTTGCTAAGGAATCATATGTCGTCTGTTAGAATAGCAGTAGATTGTGGTCTCAAAGCTCGTAGCGCAACTACAAAGCAGCTGTTACTGATCTGTCCAACTGTTAATTGAGAGCAAGCCACTAAGTAGCTTATATAATGTCTTCATGGGCTGCATAATAAATTCTAAACTTCATCTGTGAAAAGTAGCAGCGGTATCAAAGGGCGTTTGGTGGGAGTAGATGGAATAAAAAGAATGCAAGTTTTATAAGAAAGGTAGCAATATTGTAGACACAAAACAATATTTTAGATGTAAAAATTAGGGAAATACATATTACCACAAATTGCACTATGGGGTACCTTGGAATCAATTTGTATAGGATTTACGTTAGGTTGATGAATAGAACAAAAGTATCAAAATCGTCATGGCAAAGTGTGCTTAACAACATGAAGGGAAACTCTACTAGAAAGTTATAAGATTAGTGATACTCTATGACATGACAATGATTAATGAATGTTGTGACATAATATGGTTCTTATGATATCGTGATCCTTTGATAAAACCCCATGGATTGATCAATGTAGCCAACTCCACATAGTGCAAAAAGGCTTGGTTGTGTTGTTTGTATTGGTAAAAACACACGTATTGATTTCAGATAAGAGAATTGATAAAAACTAAAAGGCATATAAACATAAAAGACTTCTGGACCTTGTAGATTTGCACTCTGAAGGCAAGCACCAGCCAATAAAGCACCACGAAGGTTTGCCCCAGTAAATTCACATCTTCCCTAGGCAAGAGTAAGCAATTTAGAGGCCTGCAAGTGTGTGTGCAATTGAATGTAGTGTTCTCTGAGCAACTTACTCACGCAAAGTTGCATTGTGAAAAATTGAGGCCTCAGCATCAACATCCTATAAAATTAAATAGGCACAGGATAAATTTATAAATTAAAATAAAATTTATATGCTGAAGTGATTTATAATAGCCAAAATATACATTTTTCTAACTAAACTAAATAAGCTAGTGTCACATGTTTTAAAAAGTTTTCAAGAAAAAATGTGGTGATTATGACAGAAAAACAATTTTTTCCCCAATGCTGTACTATAAATCATTTATATTGTGAAGTTAAAGATGGATATTATTGGTCTGGTCATCTAAAGTGGGATTTTATTGTTCTCAAGCAAACGAAGAAAACTTTATCCATCATTAAAAAGGGATTTTATTTCAGGTCTAATTTGCAACGTCCAAATACACCAGATCTACTTTCTAAATTAATATCCCAAGTATTGCAAGCCTGGACAGAACCATACTTACTCGAAACTTCGCGCATTGAAGGTTTGCTCGTGAAAAGAACACATTTTTAAGACAAGCATAGCTGAAATCCACATATGATAAATCCTGAAAATCCATAATCAAATGATCAGGACCATGTTATCAAGATACCAGACATATTATCTAGAAACACGTGACTGCTGTATAAGTAAATTAAGATACTGCTAAAAAACATTCTTGGTCCAAGAAATTACCAGTTTAGAGAGGTCAAGGCCAGAAAGATTAACCCCTCGAAACCTTACTTTCTCGGATTGTGTACACTTGATGATGTCTGTGCGTGTCAACTCTGTATGGAACTCATCAACTTCCTTCCTTTTATTAAGGACAGCATGTATTCCATCTATAAGCCCCTGAGGTTTACCAAGTGATCAAAGGTTATGGGGTTTTAAAAAGGACTGCAGTTTCAATTCCTTTTCCATTTGCTAAAGTAATTGAGACTAATCTAGGCAGAAGGAATATGACAGAATTCAAGTTTGACAAACACACACATATACACACACTTAAAGTATATAAGGAAATAAAGAATTATTTTATTTGTCATAATTATGAAAACAAGAGTTGATCTTATATCATTAGGAATATTCTTATAATAATAAGAATAATGAGTTAATCCTATAAATTGGGAATATCTAGATTGTATATGTATTATTAGGAATTTATTATTTATTTTTTGTATCATATATTTGTTATCCGATAACATCAAATTTTCTCTATTGTATATTGATTCCCTTTTTCTCAATATAAATAAAGCATTCATGTTATCTCAAAAACATATTGTTTCATCTTGTTTTTGTCTTCCCTAGAGTTTAAAATGGTATATAAAGCCTTTTTCAAAACAATGTGGGTCCTAATAGACCCAATATCTCCAGAGCATTTTCTATTTGTGAACCATTCTCCCAGGTTCGCTTTCACTGTTCCAATGCCCTCTCCTGTTTTTTATTTACTTTTTTCCTCCAACTTTCTAATAAAAATGTCTTCCAATACCACATCAATCTCCAAAACAAATTCCTCATCATTTGTAATCATATTGTTAGTATTGAGAAGATGGGCAGGTGTAACTATTCCACTTGGGGTTTCCGAAATTGGGTTGTGGATAAGTGGACTAGGCTACAAATCCATCATATTACCAGTGCCTAATACGTTCCAACAGAACAATGGATAAAGATTGACACTCTAAAGTATTATTAAATCCACCATTCACAACTCACTCAAACCTATTTTTTGTTCCCATGAGACGTGTCCATCAATTTAGTGTAAGGCTCGCACCCTATATACCAATGACACATAACATTTGGACGGTGTGTGTACTTTCTCTGGGTTATTGGGTAGAACTTTTGATTTTTATATTTGAATTTCTAATTCAAGGGAACAAATACTCTTCAATTTATCAATCATTCTTGATTGAAGTTTCTTCTTCGCTTTTTGATCTTCTTCAATGATTTTTATGTCAAAAACAATTTGTTATCCCTTATCCTTGGCTAGGCCTTCATCATTTTTTTCAGTCTCAAAACTAGTTATAATTTTCTTTCAAATCAACCTAACACACTGAATGGCTTCGCACAGGTCTGAAGCAAATTTATTCATACTTCTATTTCTTTACTTCTTTGGCGTAATTTTGATAGGCAGCAGCCAAATCCACAGCCGATTAGTACGCTTATCTTTGCCAAGCCCCCATAGTACTGCCACCAAAAAGGGATTTAGACCATGCTATCAATTTGAAAGAAGGAGCAACAATTTTCAATATCATACCCTACCGCTACCCATATTGCCAAAAGAATGAGATGGAAAAGATAATTGCTAAAATGTTGAGTGCAGGCATCATTAGGCACAGTATTAGTCCCTATTCCAGTCCAGTAATTCTTGTCAAGAAAAAAGATGGAGGGTGGAGATTTTGTGTAGATTACAAAGGCCTTAATAAGGTGCCCATTCCTGACAAATTTCCCATTCCCATAATAGATGAGTTGCTTGATGAATTGAGTGGGGCTGAGATTTTTACCAAGCTGGACCTTAAATTTGGCAATCATCAAATTCGTATGCGGGAACAAGACATTGAGAAGACAGCATTCAGAACACATGAGGGCCATTATGAGTTTTTAGTCATGCCGTTTGGGTTGACAAACGCGCCCTCAACGTTCCAAGCACTGATGAACCAAATTCTAAAAGCCTTACCTCAGAAAATTTGTCTTAGTTCTTTTTTGATGATATATTGATTTTCAGTACATCACTTACAAAGCATTAAAGCAAGTCCAGCAAGTCCTAAAATTATTGAGGCAGAATAGCTTATTTGTTAATCAAAAGAAGTATTCCTTCGGGGTGAAAGAAGTCGGGTACCTAGGCCACATCATCTCAGTTGCAGGGGTAGCAGCAGACCCCAAGAAAATTGAAGCCATGAGATCGTGGCCAAGTCCAACAGATTTGAAAGGGCTGCAAGGATTTTTGGGAATTATAAGCTACTATAGACGGTTTGTAAAAGGGTATGGGAGTATTGCAGAACCTTTAACTCAACTGCTAAGAAAAGACTGCTTTATTTGGGGGGAGGAAGCTCAATTGGCCTTCGATAAGTTGAAAGAGATGTTGACTACTCTGCCAGTATTAGTTGTCCCAAATTTTGATAAACCATTTACAATTGAGACTGATGCACCAAGAAGAGGGTTGGGCACGGTGTTAATGCAGGAGGGCAGACCAATTGCATACCTAAGCCAAAAATTGTCAGCCAGGAGTCAATCAAAATCATTCTATGAAAGAGAGCTCATGGCAATCGTGATGGCAGTCCATAAGTGGAGGCATTATCTACTAGGTAGGAAATTTTTGGTGTTGACTGATCAGAAAAGCTTGAAATTCCTGGTTGATCAACGGATCATAGGTGAGGAGCAGCAGAAACTTATTGGAAAATTAATGGGATTCGATTTTGAAATAAGATACAAGGTAGGCAGAGAAAACAATGTTGTTGATGCACTTTCCAGGCGATTTTCTTTGGCAGAGCAATCTCGACTGTCACTTTACATGGTTGGAAAGGCTTAGAAGAAGAAATTCAACAAGACCCTAAGCACAAGGAAAGGATGAATGGTATGGTTTTGAGCTCAGGAAGGGATGACTTTACTTCCAAGGCAGGATAGTGATTCCTAAGAATTCTCCTAGGATTCCCACTCATCCTACAATGCCTCAACAAACACCACCCCTTTTAGGGCTCTATATGGGAGGGATCCTCCTGTCCTGGTTAGAGATGACACTCCTCCTTCCAATATTGAGGAGTTGAATGAATTAATAGCAAACAGGAATGCAGTCCTAGACGAACTAATGGTTACACAAGGCCCAAGAGAGAATGAAGAACCAAGCTGACAAGAAAAGGAGAGATATTGAGTTTCAGGTAGGAGATGTTGTCTTCCTAAAGATTCAGCCCTACAGGCTTCACTCCTTAGCTAAAAGAATTAACCAGAAGCTGAACCCCCGATTTTATGGCCCCTTTGAGGTCGAAGAAAGGATTGGAAAAGTAGCATACAGGTTGAAGTTGCCTCCTAGATCGATGATACACCCGGTCTTCCATGATTCGCTTCTGAAGAAGTGCTTAAGTCCTCAAGTGCAGGGTCAACAGCTGCCCAAATGCTTAGCAGAAGATTGGAAATTAAAACTGAAACCTGAAGAGATCTTAGCAGTCCAATCAGCTAATACAGGAGAAAAGGAAGTGTAAGGAAGTGTCGGTCAAGTGGCAGGACCTTCCTGCTTTCGAAACTTCATGGCAATCTTCCAGAGACAACAACAAAAATTTTCCTCATCTTCACCTTGAGGACAAGGTGAACGTTTACGGGGGAGTATTGGTAGGCAGCAGCCCAATCAAAAGCCCATTAGGCAGCCCAAACAAACACCGATCGTTTACGAGAGGAGAAGAAATAGGAATGAGCGTAACTGACTACACTAGAGTCGGAGGAGATCTTTCGGTTAGGGAATTCAGTTAGGGAAAAGAGTATTAGTAGGACTAAGATGAGATGGGGAGGGGACTAGATTTTTATTGCTATTGGGAAGAGTGATTGAGCTACTTAGTGCTCTGATTTCTTTAAGCGTTTGGCTAATTCTGAATCAATAAGAATTTTCCATTATTTCTTTTCTACTCAATTTCTGTTTGTTTCTTTTCTATCCTAGTACCTATCAAATTTTCATAACAAGTTGCCAATGGATGATAACTTGATCAAGCATGATATAGTCATTGTTTCTTGTTGTCAAATGGTGGTGCTGCTAAAAGTACACAAAACTTGTGTTTTAAATGCACACAACTATTAACTCTATCTCCTCCATTATTTGTTTCTAGCAAAGATCATGGAATAGTCAAGCCAAGACTTTCTTTGTTACGAAAGCTATATGGGCAACCAAGAACTCTATCCTATGACAAAATTAAAAACATGATTTATGTTGAAGTCAATCAGGTTGGGAATTGTTGTCCTGTTGTATGGAGTACAACATGCAAGAGCTCATTATTCTTAAAAGTTTTGGCATAGATATACATCCTAGGAAGGATGCACCTACATTCCCATATATTGGCTTCCTCCTCTATGTCATTGGTTTGAATGCGAAATATTAATGGGGCAGCTAAAGGTTGTCCAGATATACCTGCTTCTAGGAGTACTTTTACAGATCATCATGTTCATATTGTGGGTTGTTTCTTTCATATCTTGGTGTTCATAATGGCTTATATGCAGAGGTGATGGGTGTGATTATTGTTATGGAAGTTGCTATCTCCAAAGGTTGGACAATCTCTGTGTGATTCTCAACTTCTTATTTGAAGCTTGGTCTGATACATCAATTATTTTTTGGGACATTTGTAGAATATTGATGAATTGTTTCGTAAATAGTAAAAATAGGTATATTCATTTTTCAAATACTTTTAAAGAGGGTAATGGATGTGTTGATAAACTTGTTGAGTCTGAAACTAGATCTCACGGTTGTACTTTGTGGGCTAATGTTCTTAGCTTCGTTTGTTCTGAGTTTTTCAATGATAGATTTGATTTACCGTTTTACAGAGTTAGAGATTAGTGGGTCAGGTCTGGTCCGTCCACTATTTTTTCTATATTTTCCTCTTCTTTTTAATATTATGAGGTGCCAATATAATTGGGATATATAGTGAAGCCTTAACCCTCTCATTTTGATTAACAAAAACTTGGTATGGTTTTAAATTCACAATTACAATCAGAATATTGCAGTTTCAAAGCGCAACTATATTTTAAAACCATGTAGCCTAGAAGGGTATAAATTTCAGCTTCAAAAGCAAATTGATAGCAATCACATTCCAATCGAACAGAATAGTGCTTACAAGTAGCTGATAGTACTCAGCCTCCCTTAACAATTCTGAGTACTGAGATTCTTCAAGAGTAGGCACCACACCATCCCTTAACCAATTGAGAATGTGCCGAAAGTGTTTACCATCCCTATCGACAAACACATAGCCCTGCATCCATCGTCACTTACCAAATCAATTCATAACTAAAATCTGATACACAATTAGACAAACAAGAGGAATTTTAAATTTAACAGTGATAGAGCACATTTGGGGAACCTTTCTTCATGAATTCAGATGTATTTTATGAAAAAAAAAAATTGTATTCGTAAAGTAAACTTGAAAATTGTGTTTATAGAATAAACTGGATGTTT
>Ga0209700_107354_pt1 | contig 15702 bp, 9 predicted proteins | sample SiratroredBW_FD_187528 | JGI IMG/M metagenome (GOLD analysis project Ga0209700, IMG submission 187528) | Root nodule microbial communities of legume samples collected from California, USA - Siratro red BW (SPAdes) (version 2) | ecosystem: Host-associated > Plants > Roots > Nodule | place: USA...
ACTAACAAATATACTACCACTCAAAATGCCTCACCAGCATGAATCAGCTCACTGTGGCATGGTATTTGTTTCCCTAGTAGCTGGTCTTCCTGATAAGCTATCAGCAGTCTTCACCTAAAACAGTGATACAAGCCAAGAAAGAAAAATAATATATTAAGTATATCAGCAGTTTGTTGCTAACACTCCTTAATCTAAGTAATACAAATTATGTACTTAGTTATACAACAAAATGATTTTATGCTGCTATAACTTATGGAGAGAGTACAGGCCCTGGTAGTACTGACCCTTCCGTTTCCTTTTAAATCTACCACAACTTTGTGGCATACACACTAAGAAAATAGCACAGGACATCAGGCAAAATTTTCCTGCTCAAAAATTTATTTAGTTCACATATAAGACAAGTTCATTTACAAAATGATTTATTTAGACATTGAAATGCCTAATAGTGGGACTATAACTATCTATTTATGTGACAATAGATCAGTGTTGTTAAATAGAGGAGATGGTGGGGCCATGCCAGATAAGGGTGGCAGTTTTTCAATAGAACACTAATACACTATATCATTGTGATGGCAGGGTGAGTTCTAAATGGTGTTCACCATATGCACGGCATCCATGGCAGTCATGGCATTTTAGATTTCTCCATATGATGTCATTTCCATCTAAAGAACAATTACACAGATAAGGCAATGATCCAATCTTAACAACCATTATTAGAAAAAGACAGGTGATGATGTCTAAAATCTATTGAAATGTGATGGAAATATGAACTCATAAACCAATCGTCAGACAGGTACACGAGACCTTTCAACTAATTTCAGAATTGAAGAACAGAACTTACTTTGCCCCAATTATCCATCAGTAAGTTTCAAATCTTTATATTTTTTTATCTTAAGTAATGTTGAATATATTATTAATACACATTAGCAACTAATGCTTGTGTGTCCCATGAACAACATAATTATTTGGTTTCGTTTGTTGCATAAGAAGCCCAACGAACGATATGAAATAAATTGTACAAAAGTATCATTTAATTAACTTTAAGTATTATATATCACTATTTTATGTACAAATAAGCAATTTACTAAAAAATTTGGATTTTAGTGCAATGAATGTGTGTAAGGTTCTTTGCAGGGAAATCTTCATTCACAACCCAAAACCTCCCATGGATACAGACTAAGGTATTTAACTACAAATTTAATTAACTTTATTACAATTAGCATTATTCAAATTTTTGACGATTGAAACTTTAATGAAAGTGCAACAAGAGGAAGTTGGGAATGTAGATATTATATTATGCACTAGATGAGAACCATAGCAAAAGCTAGGATCATGGATTCTTGGGAGCATGTAAGTTTTTCTCTTATAAATTTGTAAATATGTCAAATATTTGTTAATTTTAAAGTTCTAAGATTAAACTTTGTATTTATTTCAGGTTTTTCAAAATACAGAGTCATTGGACAAGAATGATATAGAAGAAATTCAAAAAGAATGGACTTTCTCAAAGTTAGGAGTCAATCTTAGTGTAGATTAGAAGTAGTTCTTAAAATTCAAACAGAAGAAGCACCACGTCGGTTTTGGAACCGACGTGGTGCTTCTTTTCTTTTCAATTTCCAGCAAAATCACCACGTCAGTTGTCTGGTCTTAACCGACGGTGGTGAACTACATGAAGTCGGTTGTTTAACCGCTTCTGATTCAACGTCTCCTAGGTCAACGTCGGTTCAAAAATCGACGACAAAAGTCTCTCAGAACCGACAATGAAAGCCTTTTTTCTACTAGTGTGTGAAAATTAAAAATGATCCAGCCATGCACTATTTCAAAATTGTCTGGTTTTCTAAAATTGTTCTATCGTGTCCGTGTTAGTATTCGTGTTACAATCTTTACTTTATATATTACAAACCATAGAGAAAGAACTTTAGTAAAATTAAAAAGATTAGTCTAATTTGATTCATTTAAGATATGAACCTTCCTCTTTCCCTTCCCACTTTTTTCAGCCCATTCAATGACCGTCAGAGCAGCTTCTTTGCTAGACAAGCCATTAATGTCAAGCCCAACCAGTGTATTTGATGAATTTACAATAATGCCTTCACCTATAAAAGCCTTTCCAAAATCAACACTTTTACCATCCCGCATTACAACCCACCAAATTGGAACATCATATTTCAAAGCAAAATCATAATGATGAGAATCATGTTATAACAACTTTTCTATTTTGCCAGTGAAGACCACAATCTTTTAAATATTCTTTTGAGTAACCACCTTATATCACCTTTGATTAAAATCCTTCCAAAGAAACAGGCAATAAATGTAACAACTTACATGTTTGCTCTGGGCTCTGGTGCCACAACTAAGTAGCTGGACATAACACAGAAGACGAAAAAGATATAGAGTTTCTTTCGGGAGTAGTTCGCCTCATAAAATTTATTGAATATACTAGAAAATTGAATAGATGAATACGTTGCATCAAAGATTGTTTCAGGCCTTATATAATGGAGATAATACTCATGATATTAGTATTTCCTTAAAACAAGAATACTTATGTAACGGAGAAGTGATAATATTATCAATTACTAAAACACAAATGCTCTTTTAGAAAAAAGAAAAGCAAAATTGTCAAGTATGTATTATATTTAGAATATAACTATATATATGAATTTTATATTAAGTTATTCAACTAAAATATTTCATGAATACTATATGATGTCACAGTAAATTTAAAATTGAAATACAATAAATGAACATTTTCAGAAAATACTTCTCTCTTTACTTTAAAATATTTTAGTTTTAAACATTGATATTAACCACTGGTGGGGATCCACATTTACGAGTGAATGGTTTTCATCTGAAGTAAAAGCTATTGCCAATGCTCACTCCCCAACACAGGATGAAGAGAAATACAAGTTGAAGTTCTAAGAAAGGAAATTTAAAAGTATTTACATTTCACAACTTCATTTGCTTCAATTTCCCTCTCTGATGTAGGACTCACAAATCCTTTGATAGCCAAAGAGAGTGTCTTCTACTCCCTCCACTCTCAGATTATACTGCAAAAAAGATAATGTGATTCACAATCAAATCATTAAAAACTATAAAAAGGTAAGTTGTAGAAAAATATTTGATTTGGAAAAAGAACTATATTATTGAGCATTTGTTAGAATTTTGAAAATGCAAGAAATATAAAAAAAAAAAAAAAAAAAAAAAAAAGCTTGTCATTTTATTTTATTCATATACTACATATAAAGTAAAAATGTCATAGAATATTAAATACAAACAATATCGAAATCTTAATTTTAAAAATCTAAATAATAAATAAACATACTATTATTTTTAAGCAAAAACTATTTTTAAAAAACTCAATGATTTCTCAAAAACTAATTTAAATAATAAATATTATGAAAATATTCTCGATGAGATTAACAAATATAATTCATTAACACTCATGTGACTCCACATAAATAAATTAGATGAGAAATTTGTAATTGTAAAGGTAGACAGATATAGTGGAAAACTGATTAGCACCTGTAGAAGAAGCAGACAAATGGAAAATGCTCCACATTTAATTTTCAACTTCTGCTTTATCTTATTAACCAACAAAAAAATCTTTAATGTGAGCAATCTTTTCCCGGTCTTCACCTTCTGGATTCTCACAACGTTGTTTCAACAATGGACAGTTCCAAATTTCAAGAGATGAGATTGATTTGAGGAGACCCTCCTCTGGTAAGCATTGGAGGTTGGGGCAGTCAAAAAGTGCGAGAGAAGAGAGGTGGCAGAGACCCTTGTACTCTATCTTTTTCAGATTTCGGCAATTAGAGATTTGTAGAGAGGTGAGACAGCTTGGCAGAAAAACTTCATCAGGAAAACACTCCACATCCACGTTGTCAATCCACAAACTTTCAATACACGTGTTGGCATCTAAGGCCTCTCTCAGGGAGGCGACAAGTTTTAAACTTGAAAGAGACAGATGTTGAACAGTTGATGGCAAACCTCCGTTTGGGAGCATCTCCACTTCTGGACAATCAAGTATCTTCAACTCAGCAAGAGACGGAAGCCTTGGAAGACCTTTCAGCTTGGGACATGAATCCACAGAAAGATGTTGAAGACGTGGAAAAGAAGTAGTTTTACATTCCCATTCCTCCATGTTAAAGAATTCCAATGTTTCCAAGGACAAAAATGAAGAAGGATTGCTCCCATAAAATTCAGCACCAACGTTCACTATTCCATCAAGCCATCTAATTTCAAGGGTCTTCAGAGATGACAAAATTCCAAGTGGGGCAAACATTGGCAATATTTACAGTCATCCAAACATAAAAATACCAAATTTGATAATGAATTATCGAATACCCAACTTGGGAATTGTGTACCACAATAGCTCCTGATTGATAAACGTTCCAAGTGTTTGGATGGTTGTAGATTCTCAAGTATTTTCTTTTCGTTCCTTGTATCATCAGGGATGCGGTCAAACTTCCATTTTAACTCTAGCTCAACAAGGTGTTTATTTTTCAAATTTGCTTCTAATGCATCCAAAGGATTCACAATATTCTGCACTTCATTTATTGATAGCCTTCCATGAAGATTCAGTCCTCCCAGCTGATTAGTACTCAACTCACTGTTTCTATCCACGAAAAACGTACTCAGTACTTGAAGATTCTTCAATTCTCCCCAATGCATGGGCATCCTTGTCACTTTTGTACGTGTAAATTCAAGGCAACGCAATTTGGAAAGTTTATGCAAATTTGAGGGCAACTCCTCTAGACTTGAACAATAGTTCAACTTCAGTGTCAGCAAGTTATAAAGCAAACATATCGAGTCAGGTAATTTTTGAATCCTAGTCTGTGAAAGATCTAATGAATGGAAATGTTTAAGATCACCTACAGAATCTGGGACCTCTTCAAGGTTGAAACAACGATAGAAAGATAAGACACGTAAAAACTTAACCTTGGAGAACAACTCATGTATCGAAAACTTGAATTGCCAATTATAACTACCAATGTAAGTTCTCCCAATTTCTGTAATCGGAAGAAATGAACGAAGCCTTTTAGCATAAATTAAACTCCCTAAACCATCAAAACCTTTGACATCATCGCCTACAAATGAAAAATGACGGGTTGCTTTCAGTATACATTGGCCTTTATCAAATTTCAACCTGAAACAGAAATCCCCACAAACATATTTTGCCAAATCATTCAAAAGGTCATGCATCACGAAATGCACTCTTCTAGATGTTGTGCTTGATTGTTGAAAGAAAGATCTTAACAATAGATCATTAAAATATTGTTCACCAACTTCTTCTGGATGTTTAATTTGTTGTGGGCACCGTATAAAATTTTCGGCCATCCACAACGAAATTAACTCATCCTTCACAAACACATAATCTTTGGGGAATAAGGCACAATAAGCAAAGCACCTTTTAAGATGAGAAGGAAGGTAGTAATAGCTCAGAAACAGCGCAGGGATAATTCCACTGTCTTCTTTTGGCAAGTCCCATATGTTGCTCTCCAATACGATCAGCCAATCTGAAATGGATGACTTTGTGCGTAACAAACATCCAATCGTTTTCAAAGCTAGAGGTAATCCGTTGCACTTCTCAACTATCCTTCTACCAATCTCCTTTAGCTCATTGTTCAACTCAAGATTATCATCTTTTGATATGTGTTTTTCAAAAACTTTCCAACATTCATCCTCCGACAATTGCTTTAGGCGATGCACTTTAGACTCCATGATAAAAGCAACTTTCTCATCACGTGTTGTCACAAGAATTCTACTTTCGGGAGCCCCATAGCTAAGAGGAGTTTGCATAGCTTCCCATTTGTCTCGTCTTTGGTTCCAAACATCATCTAATACAAGAAGAAATTTCTTTCCTAACAATTTTTCTTTCAGTTTTTTGTGAACCATTTCTAGGTTTTCACTATCATCATTTTTATCAGTGATTGCCTCCAGAATTGTTTTTGTGACTGTCAAAACATTAAAATGATCTGAAACACAGACCCAAGCTTTGCTATCAAATTTAGCATCATGAATCTTTGGGTCATTGTATACATGTTGGGCAAGGGTGGTCTTACCTAACCCACCCATTCCCACAATGGAAAGTATTGATGGTTGGTTTGGAATGTCGGTTTCCGATGTGAGCCAATTGATGATCATTTCCTTGTCGGCATCTCTGCCATAAATAACACTTTCAGCCACCAAAGAAGTTGATGGCAATTTGTGTGACACTAGCAGATCCAACACTAGAATAAGTAGACTCTTTCAAACCCAGAGCACCCTTTTGCCTTGCAAGATATTCTAGTTTGTCTAGGACTTCTTTCAATCCTGATTCAATTCTCTTGTTAAATGAACTGAAAGTAGCATTGAAGAAGTTTGATACCTTGTAAGTGATGGTTTGAGGTTGAGATTGAGCTTCCACTTGGCATCTGATGAGTTCATAGTCTATTTCACCCATTAGATCCTCAGCATCAAAGACAGCCTCTTTGACAGCAAAAAGCCATGCTTTGACGTGTGGATCTCTGAACTGTTTTTGTTCTGCATCATCAGCCAGAGCATTGATGGAGTGCAGCATGATGTTCAAATTGGCGAGCAGCTTCTCATCAAGTTTTCTCCCACGAAAGAAGTCAACAACTTGAGGAGAAGCGAGCCTGTCGAAAGCAACCTGAAGAAAAGCGGAAAGAAGAGCACCACCAACAAGTTCTGCTGCCATGGTGGGAGTTGGAAATGGAGTGAATGATGAATGGGAGTGTGTAATTTGAAATGAAAGTTTACGAAACAGTGATTCAGTGCAGGGATGCTCGTGTGATGAAATGAGTAGCTAGCTATTTTAAATAAAATATGAGCAATTCGATATTCATTCAACTGTTGAGGCGAATTTAATGTATGAAATTTTGAAATCCGTCTCGAGAGAGGGTTGAGGGCAATACTTGTTTAGTGTTTCTGATAAGAAAAATGTTCACAGCTTAAGGTAAAATAAATAAGTCACCATTGACATCTGACTTGGTATACAGTATTTTGAAACCAAAATTTTTAATTAGCCAAAGATTTGGTTTATCAGTCCTTTTTTTTTTTTTTCTCTTTATTCATCATTTTTCTCTAATTGGTGTAATAGTGGTTTTTATCTCTTTATTTATTTTTTTTTAATTGAACGTATTGATTTTAAAGTTCACAAGTTAGTTCCATTTTTATTTAAAAAAGTCATCGTGGGTTGGTGTTTACATTTGTTTCATAATGTTAGTGTAGTTTTGCAATTAGTTGAATAATGTTGTAGTGTCTGTTTCAATGTTTTGTGTGATTAAAATATTCTGCATATAAGGTTTTGTCAATGTACACTGTTCGAGTTTTTTTTTTTTATAATATTTGTAGTTTATTTGTGAATTTTGGTATTTGTTTTCCCAATGACACTCCTTCTCCCATGTTTTTCAAATGACAGGATATCTCGAGAACCAAAAGTGATCAGTATTTGTTTAATGTACCCAACGTTCACAGCTGTTTACAGAATCTTTCTCCAGTCAGTACCCGTTAGCTTTTTTTTTTTTTTATCCTGGACAGGCTTTTCAATACATTCAGAAACCTGTATTTTCATTCAAAAATAATCAAGAACATGAGAACTGGTGTGAATAACTGCATTCTATTAAGTTAGTTTTATTTTTTTTTTTCAAGCAACTTCATTAATTTAACGTACGAGGCATGGATTAAGAAGAATGAATGATAAGCGTGTACAAGAAAATAAACTTAACCAACTAGCAAGCTAAAGAATGATGATGGATGGAACTATACCTTCTAACTAGAGAGTAATCTTTGGAGAAACTTGCACAAGAACATCCCAAACTTGGTAACACTTGAATTACAAATAAAAAATTACAAATCAATACATGAAGGGTACCTAAAATTTTCGTACCGAGCAACAATGAATTGAAATCTAAAAGGCTTCAGAAGAATCCTTGACAGAAACAAAGCTATAAAGCTCACCAACAGTGCCATTGATATTTTCTGCATGTCACCCATTGAAAATAAAGAGGTCCAAATTTATTCCAAGAACACTTTTTATTCCAAGAAGTATCAGCCTGATACAGCAGTTAAAGGCTTTAACATCTGATTCCATTTTGTGGTTTCATCAAATAAAAGAAAAGAAGAATAGAACAGAGAAAAAATGAATTGATGATAAAGATGCATAGTCACTTCTAATTGTTAATTTTCTACAATATTGAACAGACAATTACAGGACTCATTACAGGGCTCATTAAAAAACTTTATAAGGGTTTGTCAGCTGAACAAACATTGTGAATATTGCTTCTCAAAAATAGGCTTTTATCAGCCCGATGACAGCAATTATAGGGTTCAATAACTGATACCATATTAAGGTATTATCTATGAAAAGGATTAAGGAAAAGAGAAACAGGTGATGAAAAAGTAGCAGTAGCATAGTCGCTTCAAGCAATTATGTTAAGTTTAAGCAAGAAGATGGTGCCACCATAACTTCCAATTTACTTGTGATTCATCTTATTACCAAACACCAAGTTTTCCAATGTGACCAATCCTTTCCCAGTCTTTGCCTGCTGGATTCTCACAATTCTGTTTGAGCAGTGGATAACCCAAACACTAGAATAAGTACCCTCTTTGAAACCAAGAGTACACTTTTGGCTTGCAAGATATTTTAGTTTTTCTAGGACTTTTTTCATGCCTGAGTCAATTTTCTTATTAAATGAACTGGATGTAGAGTTGAAGAAATTTGATACCTCATAAAGTCTATTTCATCCAAGAGATCATCTGCATCAAAGACAGTCTCTATGACAGCAAAAGTTGTATTCCATGAATGAATATGAATATTTTAATGTGTGAATCCTGAATATTTTATAGATCCATCAACATTGCACTCTGTCCAAACCACCTTTTTTATCAAATAAGGATGAAGCAGAAGTTGAATTGAGGCGCAAGTCTAAAAGTCTCCATTCACAATCGAAATCCAGTTTTAAGGGACCCTATTTGCCACAATATGAGAGAAGGACAAATAGGTGCAACAATTTTGCTTCAACAGTTGCCATTACGTGTTCTAAGTAGAAATTTTTTTTTTAACATTGAGTAAATAGATGTCTTTAACTCTCCAAATCATATGCACTCATAATGTCTTTATATCAGGTTATCGATTAACTAAGACCAGACATATAAAAGGACGTATATATCTATTAACTAATACTATTTCATTGACATGGTTTGAGAGATCTTGTCATTTTGTGAGAGATGGTACTTAAAATGTTTTGTTTCATTCTGCCGTGTATATATACTACAAGTAGATGACTTTATATCCACATTATATATCTAAAATATACTGCAAAATATTTAATCTTGCTTCCATTAACAAACACATATCCACAGTTCAATAACTACACAAGCTTTACATACGTAATCTACATGTAAGGTGACACCCTACACAATCCTGCCTCTGAAAATTTTATAAATAAATGGAAATCTGAGGAGCAAAATTGTAATGTCAGAAGTAAAAGCTATTTGCAATGCTCACTGCTTCAATGGCACTCCCCAACACAACATGAAGTCAAATACAACTTCAAGTTCTAAGAAAAGAAGTTTAAAAGTATTTACATTTCACAACTCCATCTCTGATGTAGGACTCACAAATCCTTTGATAGGCAAAGAGTGTCTTCTACTCCTTTCAGTCTCAGATTGGAATACTGTAAAAAAGATAATGTGATTCACAATCAAATCATTAAAAAATATAAAATCAATATAATTCTAGTATATTGTTCTCTTATTCTATAGTAGTCTTCTATACATTACTATTTTTCGTTTATGTTTTTGGATCCAAAGAAAAGATTTAAAGTTATCAACTGACAATTTAAATCAAACTTATCCTACGTGAAATTTCGCAGCAACAACAAAATAATAAAATCACACTAATGTGATTACTTTGCAATTTTGTAATCAACAAATCCATAGTGATATTTGCAATGCTAAAACATGATTACTAATTTTGTTCAAAAGCAATATAGATAACAATACGAAAAGGTAAGTGTAGAAAAATGTTTGATTTGGAAAAAGAACTATATTATTGCGGATTTGTTAGAATTTTGAAAATATAAGAAATATAAAACAAGCTCGTCATTTTATTTTATTCATATACTATATATAAAATAAAAATGTTATAGAATATTAAATAAAAACAATATCGAAATCTTAATTTTCAAAATCTAAGTAATAAATAATATACTTTTATTTTTAGGAAAAAAATATTTTTAAAAAACTGAACCATTTCTAAAAAACTAATTTAAATAATAGATATTATGAAAATACTCTCGATGGGATTAACAGATAATCCCATCTCCTTTAAAACTTAGAGTGAAATATTTGAAAGTTGAGAAAATTGTAATGGAAAATGAATTAGCACCTGTAGAAGAGTCAGACAAATGGAAATTGCTCCACATCTAATTTTGATTCATCTTATTACCAAATAGTCAGTCGTTGAATGTGAGCAATCTTTGCCCAGTCTTGGCCTTTTGGATTCTGACAACGTTGTTTGAGCAATGGACAGTTCCAAATTTGAAGACAAGAGATGGATATGGGGAGACCCTCCTTGGGTAAGCATTGGAGGTTGGGACAGTCATAAAGTATGAGAGAGGAGAGGTGGCAGAGACCCTTGTACTCCATCTTTTTCAGATTTCGACAATTAAAGATTTGTAGAGAGGTGAGAGAGTGTGGCAGCCACACTTCATCGGGAAAAGACTCCACTTCCACCTTTTCAATCCACAAGCTTTCAAGACATGTGTTGGCATCTAGGTTCTCTCTCAGGGAGGCAAGAAGTTTAACACTTGAAAGAGACACATCTTTAACATGTGATGGCAAACCTCCGTATGGGAACATCTCCACTTTTGGACAGTCAATTATCCGCAGCTCAGTAAGAGACGGAAGCAGGATTTGCATACTGGGCAATGATTCAAATTGAGGGCAATCCTCAATTGATAGTTTGTTGAAACGATTATGAGTGTACCCTTGTGAAATTCTTCTTAGATTTTCGCACCTTCTCAGATAAAGTAGACTGACCTTTGGAAAGAAATCTAGCGGAAAGATTGTAAGAGAGTGGAAGGAACCATCAATTCTCATTTCTTCAAGGAAATCGTAATGGGTCATTGGAATATTCACTAGTGGACATGCATCAATTCTCAAGAATTCAAGCGACGATGTGTCCATGTTGTTTTTGCTAATGATGAGCTTATCACAGTCATGAATAGCAAGTATCTTTAAATGAAGAAGTTGCTCTGATAGACCTTTCAGCTTGGGACATTCATTCACAGAAAGGTGTTGAAGACGTGGAAAAGAAGTAGTTTTACATTCCCATTCTTCCCATTCCTTCATCTTGTAGAATTCCAATCTTTCCAAGGACACAAACGAAGAAGAGTTGCTCCCGTAAAATTCAGCACCAATGCTCACTATTCCATCAAGCCCTCTAATTTCAAGGGTCTTCAGAGATGACAAAAGTCCAAGGGGAGGCAAACACAGGAAATATTTACAATCCTTCAACTTTAAGAATACCAAATTTGATAATGAATTATTGAATACCCAACTTGGGAATTGTGTGCCACAATAGCTCGTGATAGTTAAACATTCCAAGTGCTCAGAAGGTTGTAGATTCTCAAGTACTTTCTTTTCTTTCCTTGGATCATCAGGGATGTGGTGCGAGTTCCATTTTAACCAGAGATCTACAAGGTGTTTACCTTTCAAATTTGCTTCTAATGCATTCAAAGGATTCACAATATTCTGCACCTCATTAATTGATAGGCTTCCATGAAGATTCAGTCCTCCCAGCTGCTTAGTACTAAGCTCACTATTTCTATCCACGAAAAATGTACTCAGTATTTGAAGATTCTTCAATTCTCCAAAATGCATGGGCATCTCTGTCACTTTTGTACCTTCAAATTCTAGGCAACGCAATTTGGTGAGTTTATGCAAATTTGAGGGAAACTCCTCCAGACTTGAACAGTTGTTCAACTTCAGTATTAGCAAGTTATGAAGCAAACATATTGAGTCAGGTAGTTTTCGTATATCAGTTTCCGAAACATCTAATGAATGGAGATGTTTAAGATCACCTATAGAATCTGGGACCTCCTTAAGGTCAGAAAAACCATAGAAAGATAAGACGCGTAAGAACTTAATCTTGAAGAACAAATCATGTATCGAAATACTAAATTGCCAAGTATAACCGTGAAAGCAAGTTTTCCCAATTTCTGTAATAGGAAGAAATGAACGAAGTCTTTTAGCATCAGTTAAACTGCCAAAACCATCAAAACGTTTTACGTCATTCACTACAAATGAGAAATGATGGGTTGATTTCGACATAGATTGGCCTTTATCAAATTTCAACCTGAAACAGAAATCCCCACAAACATATTTTGCTAAATCATTCAGAAGGTCATGCATCACGAAATTCTTTTTCATGCTTAATTCATGCCTTTCTGTGTTTGATTGTTGAAAGAAAGATCTCGACAATAGATCATTAAAGTACTGTTCACCAACTTCTTCTGGATGTCTACTTTGCTGTGGGCATTGTAAAAAATTTTCGGCCATCCACAACAAAATTAACTCCTCCTTCACAAACTCATAATCTTTGGGGAATAAGGCACAATAAGTAAAGCACCTTTTAAGATGAGAATGAAGGTAGTGATAGCTCAGAAATAGCGCAGGTATAATTCCACTGTCTTCTTCTGGTAAGTCCCACATGTTGCTTTCTAATACGCTCTGCCAATCTGAAACGGATGACTTTGTGCATAACATGCATCCAATTGATTTCAAAGCTAGAGGTAATCCCTTGCATTTCTCAACTATCCTTCTACCAATCTCCTTTAGCTCATCCTTCAATTCAAGATTATCATCTTTTGATGCGTGTTTTTCAAAAATTCTCCAGCATTCATGCTCTCGCAATTGCTTTAGGTGATGCACTTTAGACTGCATTGTAGAAGCAACTTTCTCATCACGTGTTGTGACAAGAATTCTACTTCCGGGAGCGCCATAGTTAAGTGGAGTTTGCACAGCTTCCCATTCGTCTCGTCTTTGATTCCAAACATCATCCAGTACAAGAAGAAATTTCTTTCCTGACAACTTTTCTTTCAATTTTTTGTGAACCATTTCTAGGTTTCCACTATCATCTTTTTTATCAGTGAATGCCTCCAGAATTGTTTTTGTGACTGTCAAAACGTTAAAATGATCTGAAACACAGACCCAAGCTTTTCTATCAAATTTAGCATCGTCACACTTTGGGTCATTGTATATATGTTGGGCGAGTGTGGTCTTACCTAACCCACCCATTCCCACAATAGAAAGTATTGATGGTTGGTTTCGCATGTGGGTGTCCGATGTGAGCCAATTAATGATCATTTCTTTTTCAGCATTTCTGCCATAAATAACACTTTCAGCCACCAAAGAAGTTGATGGCAATTTCTGTGACACGTTACTAGCAGATCCTACACTAGAATAAGTAGACTCTTTCAAACCCAGAGCACCCTTTTGCCTTGCAAGATATTCTAGTTTGTCTAGGACTTCTTTCAACTCCGATTCAATTTTCTTGTTAAATGAACTGAAAGTAGCATTGAAGAAGTTTGATACCTTGTAAGTGATGGTTTGAGGTTGAGATTGAGCTTCCACTTGGCATCTGGTGAGTTCATAGTCTATTTCACCTAACAGATCCTCTGCATCAAAGACAGCCTCTTTGACTGCAAAAAGCCATGCTTTCACATGTGGATCTCTAAACTGTTTTAGTTCGGCATCATCGGCGAGAGCATTGATGGAGTGCAGCATGATGTTCAGATTGCCAAGCAGCTTCTGATCATGTTTTCTTCCACGAAAGAAGTCTACAATTTGAGGAGAAGCCAGCTTGTCGAATGCAACCTGAAGAAAAGCGGAAAGAAGAGCACCACCAACAAGTTCTGCTGCCATGGTGGGAGTTGGAAATGGAGTGAATGGTGAATGGAAGTGTGTAATTTGAAATGAAAGTTGACGAAACAGTGGTTCAGGGCTGGGATGGTATAGTGATGAAATGAGTAGCTAGCAATTTTATATAAAATGCGAGCAATTCGATATTCATTCAACGGTTGTGATGAATTTGATGTGTGAAATTTTGAAATCCGTCTCGAGAGAGGGTTGAGGGCTATACTTGTTTAGTGTTTCTGATAAAAAGAAGTGTTCACAGCTGTAAGTAAATCATGAATGAATGTATACAGTATTTTGAAACCAAAATTTTTAATTAGCCAAAGATTCGGTTTATCAGTCTTTTGTTTTTCTTTATTAATCATTTTTCTCAAATTGGTTTAATAGTTGTTTTTATCTCTTTATTTTAATATTTTTAATTAAAGTTACTGATTTTAAAGTTCACAAGTTGGTTTCATTTTTATTTAAAAACAGTCATCATGGGTTGGTGTTTACATTTGTTTCATAAGGTTAGTGTTTGTTTCAATGTTTAGTGTGATTAAAATATTCTGCATATAAGTTGGTTCCAGTTTTATTTAAAAGCAGTCATCGTGGGTTGGTACACTTAGTTGGCTTTTACATTTGTTTCATAAGGTTGGTGTAGCTTTGCAATTATTTGAATAATGTGTAGTGTCTGTTTTCATGTTTTGTGTGATTAAAATATTCTGCATATAAGTTTTTGCCTGTTTGAGTTGATTAGAATTTTTTGACCCATCTCGTGCCTATGTCATTTTTTTTTTCTCGGAGATTCGCTATTTGTTATTGTTCGAGTCTTTTAATAATATTTGTAGTTTATTTGTGAATTTTCTTATTTGTTTAATGTAGCCAATGATGAAGCTGTTTCCAGAGAGTAGTTTATATTTAATACAATAAGTTGCTTAGAAAGAGAATCCAGAACAAGCCTTTCTCAATGTTCACAGCTCTTTCCATTCATCTTGTCTCCACTCAATATTGTATCAGTACCAGTTTTGTCACTCAATATTATTGTATGAACCTGGCCAAGTTCCTCATTCAAATTAGACGTACGTGCATGAGCAGTAGAATTTGATCATCAGATTTTATGATGAAAAATATAAATGCGCAGCAGAATTTTTAAAAAACAGGAATTTTGCTACCGAAAATAAGCGCTAAGTTAAAAAAATGAGCGACATTAATGACTGCCCCCATGATTGTATATGTTTGATTGCGTTTTATATCTATCACCATCGGTATGCTTACGACAAAGCTTCAAACATAAGAGCAGTATTCCCACAATTTCTAACATCTGCAATGGCAACTGAAATCTTGAATAGAGGCGTTTGTACGATTTGTTTCATTTGAATCCAACGTGATTTTTTAAGAACAATTATATTTTTACATCTTCTAAATGTTAATACTTTTATATTCGTACATGTTAACTACATGTTAACAGTAATACAATGGAGAAAGATTGGCACGAACATAGCTGTTCCACATGAACCCTAAATTCAAATGGCTTAGAGTGAAGCAAATCAAAAACCAACATGTCCCCCACTATAACTGATAACATACAGACCTTGTGCCAGAATCTAGCACCCCCAACATATACATCAACAGGGCCCCATTACCTGCAGGAAAAGAACAATTCTAAAGCTGGGAAATTCAATTATCTAGAAATAGTGAAAGCAAAATATAAGAAACAAGCAGAAAATGGTTAGTGGATGAAAAATAAAGACAACATTAACTGAAGCCATACCTTTCTTTAGTCTTACCAACCAATTCCTTGGACTT
>Ga0209700_107357_pt1 | contig 15695 bp, 7 predicted proteins | sample SiratroredBW_FD_187528 | JGI IMG/M metagenome (GOLD analysis project Ga0209700, IMG submission 187528) | Root nodule microbial communities of legume samples collected from California, USA - Siratro red BW (SPAdes) (version 2) | ecosystem: Host-associated > Plants > Roots > Nodule | place: USA...
AGCAGTCCGGAGACGTAGGCAGTATTGGCCGAACTCCGTTATCAAATTGGTGTGTCCAATTATTTCGCTGTGATTTCACTCTCAGAAATCTGACTTCATGGGAAAATGCTGTGTATTTTTCCCAACAAGAAGTTGCTAAGAAGGATTATAAAAATTAAGCATAAGGTAAGTCGGTTTTATAAAGTATTAAGGAAGAAGTTGAAACTAAAAGAAACAGGATTAGTGGCGGTGTTTTGGATTGCATTGTGTTTAAGAATCCATTTTCCCATCGAATGGGATTGAAGCAATATGGTATTATTATAAAACTTCATGTATTTTATTACTTTTTTCTTCAACAAATACTATCTGCCACAAACATACCTATAAACCCTTCTTTTTTTTTTTCTCACAAGTTGCATTAATGTAGAATAAAAGAAGCAATATGTAGAATAGGACGAGTAAAATAATAGAAAGGAAGAAAAAGAAATAATATCTCTAAGAAGATGTACAATAACATTTGCTCATATCATAAATAAAAACTATTTTATTTTTTTCTCTTTTTTTTTTTTCATGCAATGAGGACAAGAGGATGATGTTCCACTTCCTATGAAATATAAAAGTTTGTGTCATTTACTTGGTCAATAATTGGCTCATACTTTATCTTCTTTCAATTTTTAATGCATAGTTTTCTTTTAGATTTTAACATCATACAGCTGGGATCGTAGTGTGAAATATTTTCGACAGTACGTAGATAGTTCCATATACAATGTATGAATTTGAAAAAAAAAAGACTTTTCACATAATCTAACGCTTTCTTTTTCACTTCGAATTAATATAGTGTAATATTAGTTTTAGTAGAGTATAATTGTTTTTGTATTGACTTTTGGTAATATCGTTATTTTTAAAAATGAATATAATAATTAAATTTATCCTCATCCCAAAGTTTCCTGTTCTTATAATTTATAGAAAGGTTTGAACGTGATTTCATATTTTAAAAGTTATTCAAATTGAATTAAATTAGAGATGTAAATTAATATGTTTACGAAATGATCGAAAAGAATAACATCTTAAGTTACAAGGTATAATTTTTTTATATAATTATAAATTTAATTATTATACTAATTTTAATAACACCTCTTTTGGAAAGTGAAAAGTAGGATGCAGATAGATGTAAAAACATTTTTTAAATAAATAGTAAAATTACAGTTAAAATAATATATATATATATATATATAGATATATATATATATCTTAAGATTATATATTCTTATTTATCTCTTTACAGAAAATTATTTTCACCTTTTTCTTTCTTATTTTTATCTATCAAAATAAAATATTAACCTTTTCATTTTATTTTATTTTTATCATTTTTATTTATTGTTTCCTTATTACTCCTTATTCTAAATACACATTACTTCTTCGGTTTTCCTATCCACATTATTATAAACTTATTCTATGTTACTAGTATCATACTATTTATAATATTTTTTAACTCTTATTTATATCATTTTTGTGTCTGGTAAGTAAGTGATATCAATATTTTTCTTCTTAATTATATCACATATTTACTTACCTTTTATTGATTTTCCTAGTCCTTTGATATTAAAGTACATGATTCTTATAAATCTTTAACATTGTTTACTTCCTCCCTTCTTTGTTGACGTATATTATTTCTCTTTTTAATTTTCTCTATCTTAGTTATCATATTTATCTTCCTTTCCAAAATAAGTAAACCCTATGTTCCATAATCTAATAGTTTACTGAATTATTCTCAATCTAGTAAAATTTATTACAATTATGTATATCAAATATTTGATAAAGAATTGCTTAGAGAGTGTATAACTAACATTAGGTTTCACCTATGGTCTGATAGTGTAGCCCAACTATTTCATGTTTCCCTTACATGGTTTTTCTTCTTTATGTTACTTGTCTCACACACCATAAGATTCCTTCAAAGTATTCTCACCTCCAAAGTTTAACAAAATTTCCTGCATCAAACCCAGTTCTCTATTTCCTATGATGGTATTCTTAGTTCAAATTTTGATTGGTTGAAAAATGAAGCAATGAAAAGACAAATTCATGAGGAGTGGAACTCAGAGGAATTTCTCAAACCAAAACTCCTGTCAACTTGGGTCAAAGTCTAGTCTATAAATTTCTTTCCAGTGTAAATACATTCCTTGTAAAAAATAATAGAGTATAGGATTTTCTTTAGGTCATGTATTTAGGCTTTTAGGATTTGATATGTGTAACCCTAACCCTAACAGAGAGGTAGCACGCCTAGCTCTTCTTTTAAAACGTGATAGCTCCTCGTTGGAAAGAAAGGAGTCTTAGATTGCACACTATGTTTGGCATTTTAGGTTTGAGGTTGAATCTCCTTGTGCCACTTGGCAACCTCTTACTAGAGAGGATTTGTGCCTTGGGCTACAAGTTAGGGTTCCATAACTTATAGGAGAAGCTAGGGTTAGGATAGATGAAGCTTTCACTGTAAGCTTCCTCCATTCTTCTCAATCTATAAATAAGCATGCAAGACAATCTAAAATTCAGCTTGAGTGAATTAATGAAGTGTTGTAGAAATTTGTTCGGCTTCATTTGTTCTTAGCTGCTCTTTGTTAGTTCTTCTAGAGACTAGCTTAGGATCTACTTGAAAGTTGGTCTAACCTCTCTCAATTCCTTGTTCCACCTAGCCATTCTTCTTTACCGTATCACTTCCATTACTTCATACATTGCTTCCACTCTCTATTTCCATTGGTGCAACATCTCTAAGTTTCATTGCATGCACATCAACCACATCAAGGATGGAACGATGCCCATCACTTGTCCTCTGTAACTTTGTTAACCTTTATGAGTGTGCCTAACGTAGCAAGTGCTTTCACAAAGTATTCCACACCACAAAGTGTAATCAAAATTCCCAAGCACTAAATCCATGTTTTTCTATTTTCCATGATGGTATTTTTATCCAAATTGTGATCAGTTCAAACATGGTTGATAGTTACTCCTTATTTTCCTTTATAAAATTCTCCATGTTCTCTTTTCCTTCACCTACAAAAAGCATTGCATTATCTCCCAAATAACATATATAGATCAGCCTAAATCCACTAAAGAAAAGCTCTCTCGTATCACTTCCATCGTTCCTATAATATGCATACTTCTAATGTAATTGTGTTTCATCCATTCGCTCTCGTCCTCTGCAGTCGTAAACTCCATACCTTCCCATATGTGTTTAGTTTGTGAGTTATTCGTTTCTCTTAGACCATGTTAGGTATCCAAGCATGATTCTAAGTTCAATATTGGGTGAAAATGAAAAAGTTGAGCAACATATAAGAAAGAAGACCCACAAACCTAATGAATTAAGGTTTTGGGTTGAAGGTGGTGTCATTCCCTTGTGTGGGGCTCATGTCTCATTCTTGTTTGATCTCTCCGATGTTTTCCCTCGATTTTTCCAACAAGTGATATCAAAGCCGATGGTTTGTGGTGATGACTGGCTCAGACAAGTACAGTTTGATCCCTGTATCGAAAGTCTTCCTGATGGAGGTTTCAGGCAAGCGTGTCCCGTTTAAGTGTGTAAATGGCGATACAAGTGAGGGTCCTTTGTTAGTGAGGTACTCGTGTTTGAAAATACTTAATGCCCTAAAATTTTGGATTGAAGGTGGTATTATTTTCTTGTGTGGGACTCATGTCTCATTCTTATTTGATTTTTCTAGTGTTTTCCCTCAATTTTCTCAAAAAACCATTTGTACATATGTTTGATTATTAACCTTCTTCAGCCACACCTTTCTTTTAACTTTGAGGTTTGGAATTACTAACATCTTTGACCGTCTTGCCCACAATTTTTGATAGATCCTCATACTTATAATACTTAAGACTCTTAACATGAATTTTCTTATTCTCAATCCATATATTGTCCAATTGTTTCTCTGATGTTTTTGGATTGTGAATCTCATAGGACCTCACAAAACCAAAACATTGACTCCTCTGATTAAGTCTTCTAGAAATAAACACATCTTGTATCTTCTTCTATCTCTCAATTATCCTTCACAAAAGAAAGATGAGAGCTTGCACATATGCTAGTAGGTATAGGTTAGAATTTTATAGGTATAGGTTAGAATTTTATTGGTGAGATGTATTAAAAAATGGAACTCTGGTTTGGGTTGAAAAGAAGCTTCAAGAAAATGTGTGATTAAAGATTATATATTTAATGTTGAATGGCATATTTCCACCTTCAACCGGATAACTTAAAAAACTAGCTACATCATCTTTAACTATATTAATTTCCCTCATCACCTCTGATTAATTCCCTTCTGAATTTCTTCTTTAACTACAGTTTTAAACATAAACCTGTATGTGTGGATGTATATAAGAAAACTAATTATACTAATCATTATTCACAACCGGAAACTTGGTTGCTTTTTAGATACAAACTCATCGGTGGGGGAAACTTCAAAGTGAGTTTTAATTTGTTCAAATCTCTCTGACAGAAACAAGCTTTCAAAGCTTTTCAGTGCTGCTGAAACCCTCACTTGTGCCATGAACAATGCCTTCACAGGCCTGTGATCCGATAGTTTTGACTCACTTCTACCGTACTCAATTTGCTTTAAACCTTTGCCCAGCCATATAATTCTGTCACACCTATAACATCAAAATTTCCACAGTTTAAGCACAGTCATTCTTATTAGGTCATTTTGGTGTATCTGTTTACACTTTTTTTTTAATTAAACAACATTGTTTAACAACATTTATTGATGGAACAATGAAAGCTTTAATTAAGATTTAGGCATGAGTATGTCTTACCATGCTGGTGCTCGTTTCTTTGCTCCTTTTTTGCAGTGATAACAACATCCATAGTACAGGTCAGAATTTGGACAATACTTGTAGGTTGGGGCAAATTTGATTGTGCCCTCATGCCATCCTTTTAACATGTTTCCACTCATCACTTCCATCATTAGCTTCAATTTCATTAATTCAATCCAAGTTAGAAAATATACAGTTAATCCAACAAGATATGTATTCTATTTTCATTTCCCAAATAGAACATATAGAAGTGTACATATCAAGGTGAGTATAAAAAGATAACCTCATGGCATAATTAAAATGAGTAAACGAGATTACTTTAATGTATATATATTTGTATTCTTATTTATGGATTTACACACCTGATCATATTCTAGTAGGGAGTCCCAGTCTTCATTTTCAACAAGTAAGCGTGTTGTTTCTTTTGGTAGAGAAATTCTGTAATTTAAATCTCCTAACAGTATTATGTGGCTGCACAACATGGCCATCATTAGTTAAATGGTTAAAGTAATACAACTTGTAAGTCAAGGTAAAGGTAATTAAACTAAATTCTGTTTGAATATTGAGTAATTAACTAAATGGTTAAAAGTCGGCAGAAAGTAAATTCTATTTTAATATTGAGTAATTAAAAGGGGTCAAATGGTTTTCTTTTTAATTATATTTCTATGAATACGGATACTGATAGGTGCAAATGTTTTGTATTTAATTCTAATTGGCACCTCTTTGCAACTTTTTCATTAATTAATTAACTCACAGTCCCTCTTTAGCTACAAACAAAAGAGCCAACAAAGAATAATATTTTAAATGTTTTGGCGGCCTTCAACATTTAGTAGGACAAATTCAAAAGCTGGAAACACACAATGATGCTTTCAACTAGCGATTAAGTAGCAAATTCTTTATTTTAACAGCCATAAAAATAAAAAACAAAAAATAAAGTTATTCAATATTGGAACCTTGTTTTCATGATTTGTTGGGAAAGGAACCTAATTACTATTAAAATAAAACCAAAAAGCAATTATTGAGGTTGATTAGTTGGAGGGTTTGTAATTAAGAAAAAAATGCCATTGTATACTTACTCATGATCAAGAATCTTTCTTGGCAAATCAAGCAAAGGACCTTTTGGAAAGCTTGTTCTTGAAAATATTTCAGCAACATTAGAGTTTCTGTGCCTCTCATCCCCCTCTCTCCCACCAGAAGCTAGGTGACCACACACAAAGCAAAAACTTGTTTCGTGTAACACAAATCTCACAGACACAGAACCCTGCAAATCAAATCAATCAGAGTGGAAAAATTAAATAACTTTAATCAATAGGACTTTTTTGGACACTAAATGAAGTTGATGTTGACAGTGATGAGCATATAATTAAACTGCTAAGTGAAAAAGCAATAGATGTATATGAAGGGTAATTAATTAAGGTAATAATATGAATGAAGTGGGGTTTGGTTAGGTAACCTTGTTCCCTAAGCAGCCCATGATGCCACATCCGACACATGAGACACTTGGATGTTGAATGAATGGACGAAGGTGTCTCTTAGCCCATACAGATATCATTATACCAACCATTTGCTTGCTAATGATACATTGAAAATCTTGTGGGGCTTCACGCTTCTGCTGACCTGGATTATCACTATTTCTATCATTTCCTTCCTTACTGCAACAATTCTTAATCTTTTCATCTTTCAAATCCTTATCATGTGTGCTCTTGTTCAGGGCTTCTCTGATCATGGAGTTCCACTTGCTACAAATCTTACTGTTTTCATACCCCACTACATTGGATGCTTTCAGAGGCACAATTTCTTGAAACCTAAACAGTTCAAAATAATGATAATAATTAAGCATCTTGCACCACATGCATGATATTAAAGATTGTCAAAAGCACCTCAACTCAATTCATACCCTAATACATAGATGTCACAGGACTTGTTGCATGTCTCCAACAAATCCTCCATGTTCACTCCTTCATCTGGGGCAACCCCACCTACGTTCCATGTGCTCACAAAAATCCTTAAATCATTAAAAAAGAAAGATTATTTCAGAAACATATATATGGAAATAATTAATCAAAATTAAAAGAGACTAAAACCCAGATCGAGCATTATGGAACTCTATCAAAGATATATACACTGCATTTCATCCGATGTGTGCAGTGAGGGAGTTGTGAGAAGGAATTAATATATCTTACTTGTATTTTTGTGTATCTTTGTGATCATTAAGAATTGTTCTGGATCTGAGAGATGAGTGAACATGAGGCAATAAGGGTTCTGCTGGATAATCTGCTATAAAATTCGTGCTGCCCACTCGCTTGTTGAGTATCTTATTGGCCACTAATGCTGGCCACATGAACTAAGGGAATTGCACATGCACAAATAGATTCATGTAAGTAAAGAATAGGTAAGAAATGAAAGAAGAGAAGGGAAGTTATAGATGTTTGATGTATACTTACATCAGTTAGCTTTCCAGACATGGTAAGAAACAGTGGTTTGTGGTACTTTTGGCGACAGAAATATATATATATCAGAATGACATGAGAAATGAATAGATGAGAAATTGATGAGAGGGAGGAACAGTTTTAATGATATGTGACGTAGAAGAGGATATAGCCTTTGGACATTTTGGATATATTATAAGAACATTTTAGTCGCATTGATTGTCCCAGCAAGGGAGAGAGAGAGAGGAAAACATGGGTCTTGTTGAAGAATTATGGAATGGAATTGATGAGTAGAGTTATATATTGATGTTTGTAAATGGTTGAAAAAGGGTGCAAGTGGGAGTTGTGGTCCATCACAAGGTATTGGCAACCCTTTTGCTTGCTATTATGAGGGCATTTTCAAAATTGCTGGAAAACGACCCAATATATATTTTCGTTTACGACAACGTTGAAATTTCATTGGTTTCGATCCGATTATCATAACTTATTTAATAATCTCATTATGCACAAAATGGACCCAAATTTATGTTATATTGTATATATATAAAAGACTATATCAATACACCTTACTAATTTTTATATCATTCAATCCTCGATAAAAAAGTAATTAGTTCATATTTTAGAATTTTTAAAGATATATATTAGTTGCATCAACTTGTACTTATGTAGATAAAATATAAATGATTCAAAATTAATATAAAACTTTTATAAATAATATATGTGAGTAATTTTTTAATTCCAAGTTGAATTTTTGAAAAAAAAAATATGATTTAATTTCAAAATTATTGAATCAAATGAAAATTAGTAAAAATTGTACTAGTATATTATATATTTTCTATCTATTTATATATATATATATATATATATATATATATATATATATATATATATATATATATATATATATATTATTAATTAGATGTGTACGTTGAGTAGCAATATAAAGATTTTACTTGAAAAGATATGAAACTTGTTAAGATTTTTTTTTTCTTTTTTACATTTTAAAAGTCTTTTTGTTGGTAGAGATATTTTCTTCTATGAATCAAGATGTCTCCTTTGTCAATTGAATATGTAGGTGTAGTGTATGTAAAGACACTATGATATTCAAATTAAATGGGATATAAATAAAATAATAAATGTGTAATTAATAAAAAGTGGTTCATCACATATTTATAATATTTTAATGAGTTTTTATCTATATGGGTTTTAGTTGTATATCACATATTTATAATATGGGTTTTAGTTGTATGTTAAAGTTGTCTAAATACTTAGTTAGCATATAATCATTTGATTACTTAAACACGTCTTAATAGAAGATGTTAAGAACATACTGATTGAGTAATATTATTGGTACATAGTCTTTCAGTTTGGAGCAAAGATAAATGATGAAGAGTCTCAAGAAAGAAAGAAATAAATTATTTCTTTAATGAATATTTTATTGATTATATATCCATAGTTTCACTTGTTAGGCTAAAGAAAAAGAATAATGAAGAGTCTTAAGAAAGAAAATTTTAATTCTTTGTCCAACACCTTTTTTGGTTATATTTTTATATTGGCATCTAGATTTTCTTACTAGGTTTTAACTTGATTGAGTCTTTCATATTATTGCAAATGTCATGACAGCTGTTAATCTAAAAAAAACAAGAATTTTTTTAACAATATTTGAGGATAGTGTGTGGCTTCCATTAAGAATAAGAGAAACACAATCAAGTTCTGTAGGTTCATCCTATTATGGACTTGTAGTCTCTGAAAAACAAACCTTAAGAGAAACCATAAGATATAGGTGAACTCTTCTCAAACACATAATTATGAAAGGTCTCATTCTCATCATTTTTTGAAGAGGTTGTACTAGCAAAACACTAAACTTTGGTGTAAGTTCGTCTTTATGGTAAGTTTCTTGAGCCAAGCTATATTGAACTAAATACCGAACAAGCTACCTAGATACAAATACTCAAGTACATCGAAACCATCACAGGTTTGCATTTCAGTACAACAAATAAAATTTCAAAAGAGAAACACAAGTATGTTTGATGGAACAGTGTAATTCCAAGCTTACTAATGATAGTGAGAAACCAACTAACAACTTTTGTTATCTATCATTATTAACACAGTGTAGAAGAAAGTAGTAGAAGATAAATTTGTAAATGAAAACTCTCTTCTCTTATTGATGAAAGAAAGGTACTCTATATAGTACATGGAATAACAAGATCATAATAAAATAGTTACTCTAACATAATTACTAACAATCCTCACATAATAATAACAAGATCATAATAGAATCGCTAATAATCCTCACATAATAATCACTAATAATCCTCACATAATAATTATTTATTAATATCAACAACTTTCATTTTCACATAATACATAATAAAGCTAAAGCCTTATTGATAGTCCAGTCGTACAAGAAAGTGACAGAATCCTTACAATTAGTTATGTTGCTCTACTACATTGCATTTCTGTGCTAATCCATGAAACTACAATTTTCTCTTCCAATACATGCATCTCCTATACCATGCTAACTCTAGTGTTATAGTGAATCCATTAGCTTTCATCCCAATTCGCCCAACAGGTCCTAGTTGTACATCTACAATTCCAATTTAAAATCAATCTAGGCTTTATGACTGATACAGATTAGACACCATCAAATAAACCCACTCCTACAACAAACATGTTACCTAGCAAATTCTCATTTAATAGACAATAAACATAATCTAGGATTCAGACACAGTCTGAAAAGGAGAAACCTTCCCTCCCATGTTTCCTATTCATCAAATTCCATGTTTCAATGTGTGTAGTAGCAAATATCTCTTTTGCATCAAATATTTTATTTCTAAAAATAACATTATTCCTAACTTTCTAAATTTTCTAGACCAGACCTATCCAAACTATTTTTCACATTGAATTGCATTTAGCATTAAAGAATGTGATATCAAACCAGAGAAAGTGATCCTTTGGTTGAGAATGATGGACAAATTGAACACCAACTCATGAGTCACATAAATACTTTAGATTTTTTGGCATGTTAACAATAAATGACTAATAGTCTCATCCTAGTTTTGGCAAAAGACACACCTACTATTGATTCCAACAATACCTACTTTTATCAAATTATCAGCTATTGATAACTTGTCCAACAAGGCCCTCCAAGGATAAAATTGTGCAGAAGGTAGTGCCTTTGTTGTCCATAGTTTGTGAAAGTGTATGTCATCATCCCTTCTCATTTTGTTCCTAATTCTGTTGTAAGTCGATTTAACAGTGTATGTCTCGTCCCCTTCACCTAACCAAAACCACTTATCCTCTATAGCCTTGTTTAACCTTTATGATTCTAATTCTTGAAGAAATTCCTGAACTATTGATTTTTCTCATTCAAACCAATTTCTCCTCCAACCAAATTTCCATTGCCATAAATTTTCACACCATTCCCATACCATACTCACTTTAGCATCCTTTTGACGTGAGTTTGCATGCACTCTAGGTATCTATCTTTTAAGATACCCTGACCCAACCATTTATCCTCTCAAAACAGTATCCTTTTCCTCGATCCAAGTAACTATTCAGTATTTTTCATTAAAAAACATTCCTTCCAAGCCTTCCCCGCACACTTTCCTAAGATCTTTCCACCGACTAGATTCATTTGATCTCTTAATACATCCATCCAATACTCTCCAAGATCATATTTTGATTCCAAAATTTCTTTCCATAAATTGTTTTCTTTTGTTCCTAGCCGCCACTTCCACTTCCCAAGTAGGGTCTTGTTCAAATTTTTTAATTCTAAAACTCTCAAACCACCTTTCAACTTAGATTAGCAAATAATATCCCATCTAACCCAATCTTTTTAACGATGATCATGTCCCCAACCCCACAAAAAATCTCTCTGTATTTGTATAATTTGTTCCCTAACCTCCTTAGGCATCTTAAAAATTGATAACAAGAACAATTGCGTAGCTGTTAAAACTGATTTAATTAAGCATACCCTACCAACTAGAGACATGAACTTCCCTTTCCATCTTGACAATCTTCTCCTAATTTTTAACACTGTCCCTCCCCAAAATTCTTTCTTTCTATCAACCCCATAAAAAATCTCTTTGTATTCGTATAATTTATTCACTAACCCCCTTAGACATCTTAAAAATTGATAACAAGAAGAGTGGCATAGCTGTTAAAACTGATTTAATTAAGCATACCCTACCAACTTAAGACATGAACTTAACTTTTCATCTTGACAATCTTTTTCTAATTTTTAACACCGTCCCTTTTCAAAATTCTTTCCTTCTATGGTTTTTACCTATTTTAACTCCCAAGTAAATGAAAAAAAGCAACATACAATAACAGTTTAGTACCGCAACAAAATTATGAATTTGAGATCTAGCCACATATATTCCAGCTATCTTACTTTTATTGAAATTGATTTTAAGTCTCAAAGCCAACTGGAAGCATTTCAAAATACTCTTGAGAATGATAATATTTTGATTAGTGAGTTAATAACAAACATAATATCATCCGCAAATTATAAATACTTACTTAATCATACTTACTTAATCACTCTACTTTACACCTTTACTCCCTTCTTTTCTTATCAAGCTACAAAATTTCTTTCACAAATTATATCAAATTACTAATTTTTATTGTTTATGTCACCAAAGTTCCAAAAGTAAATAAAAATAATATTTCTATATTCTTTTACTCAAAGCACACCTTAAAAAGAAAACGTTACCAGTTTAGTATAATAAAAAATTAAAATCCACCACTAAGAAATAACTCTTCAAAGTAAATTATATCTCGAATAACTATTTACTCAATCACTTTTCTTAAATAATTACTATGTAACTATCCAAATCTATACCTCTTTCCATGCACGCTATGAAACATGTCCATATTGATTAATTCCTCAGGGACAGTGACAAATGTATTACTATCACAGTTTATCGCTCATGAAGTAATTATTATTATAAAATAAATTTATTGTACATAGCAATTTGTAATTGAATCACTGTGTACAATTTTATATTCTCACTTCATAACTATTTTCTTTCATTTTAAATGCTCAACTCTTAAACATATATATGATTCTCTTATTATAAAAATAAGAGAATTAAGTATGATTTATGTCACCCTTAAAGTTGATATTATGTATTATAATAAAAAAAAATATGTTGTGTTGATTGCATTTATTAAATATTGTAACTTAAGGCTAAAGTAAACTGTTTATCAAATTCTATCAGCTACAGTAAAAGATAAGAAAAGAACACAACAGAAACAAAAACAAAGAAAAAAGGTTTGCAAAGTTCCAATATATGGAAATGGAAGAATTAAATTAAAAATATAGAAGTTCATTTATTTTACAATTAAGAATTGGAGTCCACTATGTATAAGGTTGGTGACATTCAATCCCCTTTCTAAGAATCTTTCACTTAGCTGCTGATTATCTGGTTTGCACTATTCGTATCTAGAAAGTGTCACTAAAAACCAAAAGTGTAAAACGAAACTAAAACATGATTGGTTATATTATGAATTACGTGAAGACAAAGGTTAAGTATTTTTTATCATCGTATCATAATTTTTACACTTTTTGTTAAAAAAAATGAAAACAAAAGGGATGTCAGAGTGCATGTTTTTCGTTTAATTTGTATAATTATGAAATAAATTAAGTAATCTACTAGCCATGAAAGTGATATATGGAGACGTCATTATGGTAGTAATGAAGATTAGTTTGGTTAGAAACAATATGAGAAATAGGAAGCGTGATTGGATGGACGGCACCACAGATTCTCATCAACCTTATCTTATTTTAAAGTGATTATCCAATTAACTTCCATCTTCCTACCTCCATCAAAATTATATTTCTTTTAAAACACCATTAGTGTAAAAGTTGCATCTAATCAAATGGGGACCATTACTATTTTTTAATGCACAAAGAAAGGGGAGTTTCCAACAAAAAGGGAAATAAACTATAGTTAAAAAGAGTGAAGGGCATTTGAAAATCAAATGGAAGCAAAGTTTTGAATAGGGTGAGACAATCTAGAAACCCTATTTGCCTCTCATATCCAATGACAACCACCCACCTCTCATTCACATGATTAGTCTCATTCACATGATTAGTCTCATTAATTATTTTTTTATACATTTTTATGTGCTAAAGCACGTTGTATTGCACCTACCAATTCCACAAATAATATGATAACAATAGAAGATATACTTTCTGATAAGGATTAAGAGAGTTTATACAAAGCATACGTCTGTTTGAATGATAGATAAAAGAGTGATTCAGAGATACTTCTATATTTTGAGTACACTATATTCATACAATTGACATTTGTTTTAAAATTCATGAATTTGAAGGTAAAATGTGGGTGAAGTAATAAAATTTTCACTAATTTACTAAAGCTTTTGAAGAAAATGTTATTGAAAGACAATACTTTGTCAAACCATATATGTATTAAAAATAAGATATTTTGTCTCATGAGTTTGGAATACTAGAAAAATACATGGATTATCATATTGATTGTATATTGTACAGAAGAAAATTTGAACATTTTCACAAGTGTTAACATCATGAGACATGACACTACAAAATAAAAATTTTACTCAAAATACCTTTATTAATGATTAAAATTTGAACATTTACATAAGTATTCACATTGTAAGGTATAACAGAAATTTGATTCAGAATACCCTTATCGATAATTAAAAAACTTATAATAGTTTTAAAAAAATAGAATTACATAAAGTACTCTATCTAATAACTAAGTGAAGAATATTAACATTGTGTTAGAAAAGAATCAAAAAATTTATCTAATAAAACCATTTTAGAAAAAAAAAATAAAAAAAATAAATATTTTATGACCTTTCATTTCATATTGATGTCACCATAATATAATATATTGTATTGATATTAAAGGCAAGAGAAAGAATGTGGTTAGGGTTTATCAAGATCTTCATGAAATGAGAATATGTCCATAATTCCAATAACATGTTTATTATCAACAAGTCATTCATTATGAAAAAATAAACAAGAAATATAATTATGTGGCCTTATTTATTTAAATGGATGAACTAAGTTAAAAGATATATAAGGATTTTGAAAGGGTATACATATAATCCAATCAAAAACATTAAGTCGATTTAAAATATTAATAGCTAAAATATATATTATAAAAATTTCTGAATTCTTAAAAATATATTAAATAAGAAAGTTTATGTATTATCATAATAATAGATATGAATGAAAATACTTAAAGATACTTGTAATGTAAGTATACAAATAAAGAATGAATACATTTTACAGTTACTTTATAAATGAATAGAAAATTGAATTTTCCTTTATTTGAAAAATTTATCTCTTATGGTTTAAAACTCCTTCTATATATTCTTATATTGAATTGTTTGATTTAAATAATGAATTATGTTGCACATGCTCTCTTTGAAGTAACATATTCTTCATCCTCTCTTTCCTTTAATGTCTTAAAGTTTTTTTTTCTTTAATTCTTTTTTGGTCTTGTATGGAATGAAGAACATATCTCTTCATTACTTCTATAAGATGGTTTGGTTAATGGTTTACCTTATGAGGTTTACATAATCCCACAATTTATCAAAATTCAAAACTCCAATCAAATTCAAATTCAAGTTTTTCGTATTTTCTTAACAAATTCAATATGGTGTATTTGGAATTAACTATAGTAGAGATTGTCAACTAATAAAAAAAAAAGAAAAAGAAAAACCCTGCTCCACAAAATTCCATGGAAAAGGTTTTAATCAACCATCTGTGTATAGTAAATTCTCTATTGGATAAATCAACACTGGCTTAGAAGAATATATTCGAAGAGTCTTGGCATTTTTTTATTTTTTACTTGTAATAATAGTTAAAAGTTGACCCTTTATGTAGTTAGAAATAAAATAAAAAATGTTTTACGGCGATTTTTAACAAAATTAATCTTAAACTAAGTTGTGACTGCTTTTAAAGTATAAAAAAAAACTAAATTAAACTTTTAGAAATATTAAAGATCACATTAAATCAAACAGAAAAAGATAAATTAATAAGTAAATCTACAGTTCACCCTTCTTTAAAAGAAAAAATAATAACAAAAGGTTCATGTCTCTAATTAACTATCTTTGCACTTTTTGTTGCTTTAAAGTATCACTAGAATGAAGTTCCAGTGCACCAACCACCACCATAAACGTAACTCGTTTTTCTTTCTTTCTTTAAGGTTGACTATACTTTAAAAGTGATCCATAATCATAATTATAAAAGTAATATTTTTAAATTTTTTTCAATATTATATTTACCATTTTTTTATTTCCAAGATTTTGGAATCTTCACGGTCCCAAAAGGGTCATAGTTCCAGATGACTAGGATAAGATAATAATGCATCCCATTAGACATTTGGATATTTCGTGGGAAAATCACTTCCTTAGGCATAGTTTGTTATATGAGAATTATTAAGTCAATCCTAAAGAAAAAATGAATGATTAGTGAAAAAAAAAAAAAAAAAGCATACT
>Ga0209700_107359_pt1 | contig 15690 bp, 8 predicted proteins | sample SiratroredBW_FD_187528 | JGI IMG/M metagenome (GOLD analysis project Ga0209700, IMG submission 187528) | Root nodule microbial communities of legume samples collected from California, USA - Siratro red BW (SPAdes) (version 2) | ecosystem: Host-associated > Plants > Roots > Nodule | place: USA...
TTAATTTATGATAAAAACAAATATTTCAAAAAAAATTTCTTATAATAAAAAGTAAAAAAATAATTTATAAAAACAAATATTCCAAAAAAAATTTCTTATAATAAAAAGTAAAAAAAAAATAATTTATAGCTATAAATAATTTAATTTATAATAAAAACAAATATTTCAAAAAAATTAGTTTAGTAGCAAAACAAGCACATAAAGTGTTGGTGCCCCGAGGTGGAGACCCTTAAGTGTAAAACTAAGGTAATAATCACCACTATACCACAGCAGCGGGTTGTACCACCTGCAACACAAAATTTCTTTTAAATATATTGCGGGTTCTACAACCCGCAACACAATTTTTTTTTTAAATACATTGCGGGTTGTAGAACCCGCAATGTATTTAAAAAAAATTTGTCTTGCGGGTTGTAGAACCCGTAATATATTTAAAAAAAGTTTTATATTGCGGATTGTACAACCCGCAAGGTAAAAGGTGCAAAAAATGTAATTGCGGGTTGTACAACCCGCAATATGTTTATTTTTTAATTGTATTGCGGTTTATGCAACCCGCAAAGTGAAAAAAAATGAATGACAGTTACAAGGTTATTTTCATCTTTTTCTCAAGGCTAAAATAGGAATATTTTTAAATTATGGAGGTGCAGGAAGTCACCATGGAGGTGCAGGAAGAATCACTCATTTTGTAAGTCCAACCTAACTTCAAAAACTTGTATGAGCCCAAACTCCATTTTTTGAGGCAAAAACTTCCTGTACCCCCATAACATCTTACCTGCACCCCATCACTTTTATAAAACATCAAAAATGCTCTTTAGATAAAAATAAATTCTGGAAATATATTTTAGAATTTTTTTTTTGTAAAATATAAATTTCATGTTCTGAAAAATACTTTGAGAAAATTTTTCAAAAAAAAAAAAAATCGAAAATTAGTGGGGGGAGTATTTCTCTACTTTCGGGTCCGTGATGAGGTGGGAGTAAAAATTAACGGGGTGCAGAAAGTTTTTGCAATTTTGTGAAATTGAAATCGAGAAGAAGAACTGACCAAGCTGTAAAAAAAAGTTGGTATTGGGTCAAATTGGAGATATCTTAAAGACAAATTCTTCCTCCACCCCCATACCCTCTTCCTGCACCTTCATATAATTTTTTTATTCCATAACTGCCCTTCATGAAATTATATAAATACTCCTATCTTAATAAAACCCCTCCCCTTTCCAACCAGATGACCAGACCATCCGGTTTTATTTTTTGAAAATGAGAACCGGATGGGGGGTGCATCCGGTTCTCATTTAAAAAAAAAAAATACAAACCATTCGTCCGGTTAAGAGAACCTTCGTCCGATTTAGGTAAGCCATTCGCGACTTCCGTTCCTTCGTTATTCAAAATCTTTCAATTAATTCTTCATAGAAGCATTAGGTAACCAATTTGTGATGTTTATTAGCAATTAGTAGGTGATATTGATGATTAGAGTAGTTGATTTGGGATTTGAGGGGCTGTCGACGGCGAATTTGAGGATTTTCCGATCTGCTGGGTTGAGAATCGGATGGAGTCGTCCGGTTTGTATTTTTTTTTTTTAAATGAGAACCGGATGCACCCCATCATTCAAAAAACGAAGGAGAGGGTATTTATGTAATTTCATGAAGGGCAGTCATGAAATAAAAAAAATTATATGGAGTGCAGGAAGAGGGTATGGGGGTGGAGGAAGAATTTGTCTATCTTAAATCATAGATAATTAAAACGAAATTAATCATAAATTTTTAAATATCTTAAATTTTCTATTTATTTTTTTTAAATGACCTCCAAAAACTTCTTTCTTTTTATCTCGTGATTATTTTCTTACTCTTTCATTTATTGTTATCGTGTTTATGGTAAGTCTCACAAAGATAATTCTTATTATTCTTTGTCAATCATAAAAGGTTATTTTCCATTTCCTTCTTCCCTATTTTTTTCCTCCTAAATAATCATCCAAACAAAGGTAAATATATACATACATGACATGCTATTTCTGAAAAAAAAGAAAAAAATCAATTCTATGTGACCTATTATTGTTAAAATAAAGTATTACTGATAAGGATTATACTCACAACAATAAATACTTACTCGCATTAACACGTTAAAAAAGCTCTAAGTAAGGCATTGTATAATCAATATATATTGGTGATATCATGAACCACATATGACCAATCTATATTTTCATCACATTCGTGTAACTTACGTGTAATAACATTAATTTTGTACTCTATATGCATAAAACGTGATTTCTATTTCCAAAAATGATAAAGCAAGAGAAAAGCACTGAAGGATGAACCAAAAACAGTGATCAATAACATAACAAAGGCATAAGATTAGAGTTTTGTCTGCACATCGTAAAGAGTTATGACTTTTTGGCCTCACCAATGTTGCTTTAGCCCACAGAGTTTCTCTGATTCACCAACCACATGGAATTTACATCTCAGAAAATCTGAACCATCACCAAGTGGTCAAATAACTCTAATCAGCTAAACAACAAGAAGAATCTAAGTACATTAACCAATGTCCAAACATTGGACGGCCATGATTCAAGAGCAGGTGCTACCAAAACTCAGCATGCACAACCCCAAAACTTTGCCTAAATTTGTATATTTTTCACATGAAATTTTATTTAATGCACATGAGTCCAACTCAACCTATTATATTATCTGAATAAGAATAATTGGAGGATCATGCACAAACAGAAATAGGCTCACGGGTAACACCAAACAAACAACAACAACAAATGGAAGATGACTAATAATTAATGACCAAACATTTCCACAAGACAATGTTGTTATACGCAGAAAGTGCAACCTGTCCTGTGGTTCACATTGTTTCTGTCTCTCTTTCTCTCTCTTTTCTACTTGAAGAACCACCCGTGACCTCTCGTTATTTTTCACTTTACACCTAAACTTTTTTATTTTCTGTGTAATCATTCATATTCTAAATACAAAAAAAAAATATTGTTTGATTTTAATAGTTTATCTCCATTAAGAAACTTGTGACAGATTTCTGGTTTCATTCATTTTTTTTTTTCTGAACTGAACTAAGCCTTCATAAAGTTAACCAAAACCAGTTTCAAGTCAAATGCCAGAACCAACGTTGTTACTTTACACCCAAACCAAGTGCCATAACTAGTATATAAGCCATAGCAACAACCACTTTCTAGGCCACTCCAAATTCCAAATACCATTGCCCCTTAGTGTTGTATTATTCTCACTAACATAATTTTTTTCTCTATTTGTCACATCAACAATCATTTTTCAATTCTGTTGTGTCTCTTACAATGTCAAACTTGCATTACATGTTCATCTTGTTAGCAGTTCTTCTTCTTTTTCTGCAAAATCCTGGTAGAGTGCATTGCCATACCAAGGGAATCAGACCAAGACGTTCTGTGGCTAAAGGGTTATCGACTAACATGACCAGAGTGCAGTATTCTGAAGAGCAATTCATGAAATGGGTGAACTTTGTTGGTTCCCTCAAACACTCAGTTTTTAAGGCAGCCAAAAATAAGCTTGTGGCTTCCTACACTTTGCACGTTGATAAGAATCCCAGTGCTGGAGATTTTACCTCAATTCAAGAAGCTATTGATTCCCTTCCATCCATTAATCTTGTGAGAGTGGTCATAAAAGTCCATGCAGGTGTCTACACGTGAGTAATAGTACTTCATTTTCTTGTACTTCAAGTGAATTCTGCCAAATTCTGATCCTTTTTCTCTCTGCCTTTTCCAAATTGTGGCTTGTTCATATAAGACATGGATTTGTTGTTTGTCTGCATTCAAGATTGCATTGTTTTATTTCTCTTTTTCTTTTTATTTGGTTCACAACTTTTGTTTCTTCTAATGTCCTTTTCCTTCTCATTCTGTCATTTAAAATCCCAGGGAGAAAGTTAACATTCCTCCCTTCAAATCCTTCATAACAATAGAGGGAGCTGGTGCAGATGAAACCATTGTGAAATGGAGTGACACTGCTCAAACACCTGGTTCAAATGGGAGGCCACTAGGAACCTACGGTTCAGCAACTTTTGCTGTGAATTCGCCTTATTTCATTGCCAAGAACATCACATTCCAAGTAAGAAAAACACCCTCTATTTCTATCCTGATTCACTGTGTGCCTTTGTCTTTTACAAGGATAACAATATATATTGTGAATGCAGAACACAACTCCTGTTCCTGCTCCAGGAGCAATTGGAAAGCAAGCAGTGGCATTAAGGATTTCAGCAGACACAGCAGCATTCGTAGGCTGCAAATTCTTAGGAGCACAAGACACACTCTATGATCATGTGGGCAGACATTACTACAAGGATTGTTACATTGAAGGCTCTGTTGATTTCATATTCGGCAACTCTCTCTCACTCTTTGAGGTTAGATTTTCTTTGCATAATAATCACTACCTCTAATCTGCAACAACAATTGCCTTGACTTAATCCAAAACGTTTAAATATCACAGTCTTCAATCTTTCTGCAACTATAACACAACCAATCTTTCTGTAACAAATAAACGAAATTAGATATTGATAATGCTCACACATGTCTTGAAACATGTAATAATTTCTTCACACCACCAAATTTGTATCTGAAGCCTTTATTGCTTAGCAACTTTGAGCAATACTTATTGTATGCATTTTTCTAATTTATCAAGTTAAAACAATATGAGTGATCAATTGTTGAAATGAACATAGTTTGGTACAGAGAATCTGATAATTTTGTCTGTGACACTATACTATACTATATATATATATATATATATATATATATATATATATATATATATATATATATATATATATATATAGGGATGTCACGTGCATGCAATAGCACAGAATACAGGAGCAGTAACAGCTCAAGGAAGGAGTAGTATGTTGGAGGACACAGGGTTCTCATTTGTGAACTGCAAGGTCACGGGATCAGGGGCACTATACCTTGGAAGGGCATGGGGTCCCTTTTCTCGCGTGGTCTTTGCTTTCACATATATGGACAACATTATCATTCCCAAAGGCTGGTATAACTGGGGTGACCCTAACCGTGAGACGTATGTTACTCTTTCTCATCTTCACATATTCTTCATCCATCTATACCAAACACATAAATTATGTTTACATTATTATTAATTAGTACTTCCATTTGGTTAAGCCTTTACCCATACTTCCTATGTTTCTTATGCAAATTCCACTAACCCCTCACTCCATTTCATCTTATTATAGTATGATATATCTCCATATAATAAAACCAAATTTTTTTCTCTCTTCTTGAAAGTGATGATTCCTACAAGTCAACGAAATTGCAAGGCCCAGTTTATCTGCCATGAACTCTTGGCACCATGTTAAGACCATTTGACCTCACAACACACTACTTAGTGTCATTTCTCTGATGGAAAGGGAAATGCGTTGCTCTTTAAAAAAAATGCCACCAAAAATTATGTTTGAGACCCCATTAAGTGGATTGAAGAAACACAATATGTAATAGTTGACAGATGTCTGTTTTTTAAGTATATATTGTTGGAGATTCAATCTTTACACTAGTATTATGAAATGAAACTTATTGTTTTGAACAATTAGTAATCTTTTTTTAGAAACAAAAAGCCTCCTTCAATCTATGTTAAAGTGAGTTTAAATCTAAATTATTCTAAATTAGCTTAATTTTTAGTGCATTTTCAACACTTTAACCCCATGAGAACCACTACATAAATGGGTCGGTGCCACTCACTCTCTTACTGCACAGTATGGGTGTGAAATTTTTTTTGTCATCTTCCTCTTTATCTATTCTTCCCACTTAACAAGTCACAAGCACCCTTCTTCAGCCATTCAGACTACCCTTATGCTTAAATGACAAAAAAAATGCCCTCTACATAACCAAACCTGTCTCCATCAAACCATTAAGAAAGATGAATGAGTCTATTCTTATGACACAACAAGGGAATAATATTACTACCTTTTTTATCAAGTGTGAGGTCAAGAAAATATGCCTAGCTAGCCATACACACATCATTGTCCATTTCCCCTAGCTTTATAAATCCATCCACAAGTATATGTGCAAGTCTACGTGTTATCCTATGAACCCTCCAACAAAAAGTTAAATTGAAAACAAACTAGGAACTTTCTAAAGAATAGAAATTGGTAGGACTGTGGAGGGAAAGTGTAAGTAAATACCATATACTAAACTCATAGGATTCTAACCACCGAACTTTATGTCTGTATCTGCAATATAGATAAGGTATATATAGCAGCATGCACTAAGTGTCTGAAAAGCCACCTAATCCAATACCTTATAACATATTATTCTATTAAATCTTACTTGGTATACAGCTATATACATATTGGCATGCGCATGTGGGTGGCTTTATTGTATGATGAGAAATTACTACATGTATTTATAATATAATTTTTCACTCAATCAATTAGAAATTGTGCTGAGTCTTATAGTAATCGTCACAAAAATACATCTTACTCTGATTGACTAAACAAAATCTTTTATATTAACAATACACATGCATAGAATTAATCTACAATTTAATTTGTTCTGATGTTGATATATATATTTTGTATTGTACCAGGACTGTTTTCTATGGGCAGTACAAGTGCACAGGACCTGGTGCAAGTTTTGCAGGAAGAGTATCATGGTCAAGAGAACTCACTGATGAGGAAGCTACACCTTTTCTTTCACTTGGCTTTATTGATGGCACAGAATGGATCCAATTGTAGTTTAACTGATACACAGTTTCTACTTTTAGATTGATTTTTTTTTTAGTTTGAATTCCTCTGATGAAAACATTTGATGTATAAATTATATATCACAGGTCCATATTTGAATAGTGCCCTCGTGAGTTCCGTGAATTAGTCCTATACTAATTTTAACTCGTAATGAATTCAATTTCATCTTGCAGAAAAGTTGATCCAAAAATCTGTTAACAACTGACTTTGAATTTAATAAAAAATATAATTTACTCCCATTTTTGTATCATTATAATATTTGTAAAAAAAATCTAACTGATTATTTCTAATGGAAATTTCTTTTTTAATCACTTCTAATGAAAATTTTCATCAACACGTCGGTTATCTTCTACTCTGATCTTGGATAAAACATGGCTTAATTAGTGTGCAAAAGTAACGCCTCAAAGTCAAATTTTATATAGTTCTTACCATGCGAAAGAAAAAGAAATACAAGCTTATTCAAGGATCTATATTTTCTGGCAGGATTTAGAATCTAACAATCTCTGGAAATTTGGGCTTAAAACTATTACTCCTGCGTCCCATTTTGAGGATTGTTTCTTCGTGCACCTTTATGGTTTTCTCTTGTATTTAGATTTTTTTAAGATGTTAAAAACAAATTTATGATTATTTATGTAATCAGAATATAATATTTATATTTTAGATGGTAATATTTGAAATATAAAATTTTTATATTTCAGATCCGGAATGTAATATAAAAAGATAATTTTCCTTCCAAATCATGGAGGTGCACTAAGAAACATTCGATTTTGAGTGTATCACCAAATGTAATGTTTGGGCCTTCTTCTGCTTGCATGTCTTTTCTTTTTTTTGCTTTGTTCCATGGACAAAAAGATGAGAAGAGCATACTTAAGCCCATGCTTTTCCCACTCGTTATAGCGTGAAATATATATATATATATGTGTGTGTCTTATTCTTTTTTACAGCTATTAATTTATAATCTGAAAATATAATATTTAATCTAATATAAAACAATATATTGCAATAAAAGGTTAATGACAATCAATCATACTTGAACAAAGATAATTACATCTTCTATGTCTTAGGTGGTGTGAAAGAACTTTTTTTATCGTTTCAATCCATAAAAATACAATAATAATAAGAATATGGGGAAGGTCAATAAATACAAAGTGCAGACTAGTAAAACATAGCAGTTATTTTAATCAAATCCATTAAAAAGTTATTGACAAGAATAATTAATATTAAAAGTAAATAAATACATCTAAATTTGACAGTCTGTAAACTCACTTTATGAACCAATGACACATGAACAGCCCTACATGTTCTTAATGAATACATCAAATTTTTTTGCTACAACCTACTTTTAATAAACAGTTAACATTGCATCATAATCAGGCTTAATTAAACCCTTAGCTAGAACCTACTTTATACTGTTAATGTACAGAACCCAATGCAGAGTAATTAAATTTGCTTAGACCCTTAGACCAAGAATAGAGAAATTAAGTTACTATTTAAGAGGTTAAAAGAGATAAAATCAACATACAAACAGTAACACAAGCTTTGCAACCACCAAAGGATTAGGTATCAACAACAAGAAGAAGTAAAAAATACATAGGGAGTCCTTCTTCTACCATTCACATTCAAAATTCAAAACAAATTGATAACTGTTCATATCAGTAAAAGTTGCTGATGACAAAACATGCATGAGTCAGAAGTCAACAGTGTCCTCTGACATTAAATAATCCTCGAATGAAATCACCAATCAATATTTTTTTTGGTTAATTGAAATCTCCAATCATTAGTTGATAATTGTTGATAATTTTGGGTGACTCCAATGGTTAGAACACAATCATCTTAGATTGGCTTTAAGTCATTCATGCTATCAATGATTTGACAGAAAATATTTCTTGATACTCCAAAAAGTCTCACATAGCATGATATTGCTTCACTTTTAGAGGTATGTTAGTACACTTCTTTGTTTACACATTTCACATATGAATAATTTATGTTAGCACACTTTTTTTTTACACATTTCACATAAGAATAATTATATTTGAACCCATGTTGTGACCTCTCTTATAAAAGCTCTTTCATCTCCTTTTTTTTCTTGTAGGAAAAGTAAACTTTTAGAAATGGTTTATCAACAGTTTGAATGGTTGTTGAGGTTTCATTATCACCAAAAGCAAAGTCTACCAAAAAGATGAGAAGAAAAAAAGAAAAATAAAAAAGCATGCAAGGAGTTTACACTGTTGGCAAGTTAAGAGTCTTGCATTTGATTAGACTATAGAGAAAATATATGAAAATTCCATGACCAAACTTTTCACAAAACAATGAGGGGCTTCTCTCTCTCTCTCTGCCTTCTATATTTTGTCTTCACATTCCCACACTCACCACCTATGTATCTGCAAATTACAAAACTCGGGGCAGAAATAGAGTTTATTAACACTTTTAAGAGTGTACAGAAACCAAAGAGAGCTAGATATATGTGCTAATAAGTTCAGCATATGTCAACACCCTCTCTGGTGGAAATAGTTTCTGTCTGTCTCTCTAACAGATTCTGCAGATGTCTGAAGCTTTCCCATCACAGCATTCTTGAAATTAATGAGTTCTTGAGCCTTTGAGCAAGACCTTTGCATTCTAACTCCACTCAAGCTGCTCCTAGACTCCATCATTTCATTGAGGGAGAGTCTTTTCCTTGGACTTGGCTCTGGTCGTTGCTTTGGAGCACTATGAGACCTCAACTTGGCCTTAGAAGACTGAGTATTGGCCATGTAGTTTGGAAATTTCCCATATTGCCTTAGCAACAAGTTATCAGTACACACACTTTGTGGTGTCACAGGTGCAACTGAGCCACAACTACAAGGATTTGTGAAGCGTGGAGTGCTTTGTGCAGTAGAGAACCGACATTCTTCTCCTGTTAACCCCCATTCAGAGTCCTGAAAATCCCTTTGGTCTGGTATGGACCAACGTGTAGGGGTGGTACCTCTATATGAACTTGCGAAGAAGGGAGAGGAAATTGCCTGAAGTGATGGCTCATCACCAAAATCTGATATTGTCCTTCTTGACCTTGTCTTTGGCCTGAAAGTGTCCACTTCCACTATTTTGGGGCTCCCATCAACACTGTTGATGTTAATTGTAGCATCAAAAGAAGATGATGATGCTATTCTACTGTGGACTGGAACTGCATACTCACTCCTAGTATCATCAAACCTCTCCTGATAAAATTTCAACCATTCATTAAACTAACAAATAACATAACCATTCATTATGCATAATATAATTACAAATGTAGCTACAATATGAGATCTGTGCCAATACCATGGATCTTCTTGCTCTATTTTGAGATCTAAATGCTTCATTCTTTGTACTCATGAGCCTGCGAGATTGGTGGGACCGTAGTGTAGCTTGAGCTCTAACAAGAGCCTGCATACTATACAGTGTTGCTGTTGCTTGCTTCCTCACTAAATACCCTCTGACAAGTGCCTGCAACTTCACCAATCCTCTTAATGCCCTCAATGCCTTCCTTGCCTGTTCAAAACACATGTCAATTTCAAAATTCCACCTCCTCAGTGCACCAAAAACAAACAGATAGAGAGCACCATTCTAAATCAAATAGACCCCATACTATTGAAGCCAAAAAGCCTATAACTTTTTGACATAAATAAGCAAAGCTCAATGTACAAACTCACCAGGTATCCTCTAAACACTGCTTGAATCTTGATAGCAGCAAATATCTCAGGTCCAACACCAAACATGGTGCCACCCCTTCCTTGGCTTGTGAGTCTAACAACTGCCACGGCAGCCTGTGCCGCCGCCACAGCAGCATCCGCCGCCGCTGCAGTGGCGGCAGCCACTGCAATGGCATGCTTGTTTGTGTCCTTCTCTGTGTAGAATGACTGCAACCAAGCTGCCTCAGCTTGAGAAATGTTGGGGGGTATAGTCCCTGGATTGTGACACAAAACTCTTGAATTACTAGTCCTCTCAGAACAACCCTTTTGCATGCTCTTTGAGTTTTGCTTCTTCTCTTTCTCTCTTGCAATCCCAAACAAACTCTTCACCCACCTGGTGGCTCTCCCCATTGCTGCCCTCAGTGCAAGAAACAGTGCAACCTACAAATATGGTGAAATTTGGTGGCTGAAGTAAGCATTCTTTAAGAGGCTCCAAAAATAACAAGAAAGAGATAAGAAGAAAAGAGAAGTGTGTGATGTGAATGAGAATGAGGCTTTTACTTACTATGTTACGTTACTATGTGATTTTATTTGAAATGAGACAGACAAAAACAAGAGAAAAGAAAGCAAAGGAAGACTCTGTCAAGCCCTCGTGAAAATCTGCGTTACATGACAAAAACCTTGTCCATGGAACATGCAAGGAGGGAACAAAGAAACTGCAACAAATTTAATAAATAAGAGTTAACTTAGTAGGTTGGTTTCATATAAATGTTGCATTATAAAGTAAGAAAATGTCACAGCTATAACACTAGGACTTTGGAAAACAAGGAATAAAATAAAACTCCATTATAGTATTTTATTATTACTTTTCTAGAACACTTTAATGTTATTTTTGATTAATTGATCTGCATGGATAGCAAAAATTGTGAACCAAACAAGGACTAAGTGATAGTGGTTTCCTGAAAAGAGAAAAAGAAGTAAAAAAGTTGAGAAGGGAAAAGCACTTGAATAAAGTGAAAATTGTGTACTTCTCTAAACTCAAGAAGAAAGAAAAAGAAAAAGAAAAAGAAAAAAAGTAACACAAATTAATAGTCCAACAGTGAAAAGCTCTTGGGCCATCTGTCTCCCACCCATTTACCTTTGTGGAGGGACGTGTCCTACAAATTGAGGGTCCTAACCCTAACATACATGTCTGACATATTTGTGAACCATTCCTATTTTATTCCAGCATCTCTATAACATATCAACTTCTATGTTTCTTTATTTTTAACCATTACAAATAAGTTTGGTCAAGTAATTTCTATAGATTCAATTCAAAATAAATAACTAAAACATATTAAATTAATAGAAGGCCAAATACATTTCATTGTTCATCTCTTTTTGTATATGTAAGTATGATAACATTTGTCTCACATATTTTAAAAATTTTCATCGACACTTCACTTCAGTATTTTTTTTTTTTCTTCATTTCTCATATCATATCTTGGTTATTTTTAGGATACCAAACTTAGCATTAATTAATGTTTCCATGCTTCAGCACTAAAGCAGAGGCAATGAAAAAGACTCTTTTGCTTGAACAAAGTTATTTGTCTGGTGCAATACTTGCCCATGTTACATGTTACTTTTCTTCATCTTTTTTTCAGTTATCTCTTTTGGGATATCTATAGCTAGCAACATCTGTCAAATAATATTCGTTTTCACCCTTCTTTTGTACCACTTTGAAATTATAATAAGAAAATAAAAAAGAAAATAAAAAAGAAGATCGTGCACAGAAACTATTTTAGAGGTTTATAATCACCTAATTTAAAGGTGAAAGCTATTGAAATATTAATGCAAGTAATGCTAAAACTTGTGCTTGTAGAAACTGCTGCTCTTGTAATTTGGTGAAAGAAGATGCAATGAAGAACATTGGTGTTGACACTGTGAAATTACACACAACACAAGTACTTTTTTGGGAGGTAAATTTTGTGGGTAACTTAATTAAAGAGTTTCACCTACAACTATTTTCACTTTTATTATTCATTTATGGTGTTAAAATTATAAGATTTTTATTGAAGTACATTTAAATAATTCTATATGTGTGTGTTTTTTGTATCATACTTTTTTTTATACAGAAGATAGATCTTGCAATATGAGTTATATCCTTGATTTGTCGTTCAATATATACCAAACTTTACTATTTTACCAAAAAGATAGAACATGTACATTGAAAATTATATCATCTTGTGAAACTTGTGTACTTGTAGATTGAGTTGTCTCTGATTTGTACAATACAATCACTTTCTGAAAGTATTTAAATTTGGGCAATTAAAAGGGGAATCCAAGTCAAGTTAATCAAGGGTTATTCATAAAATTGGAATGTTTATAAATGTCACACACAACTACACACTAATATACAAAATATATTTTTAACATGATTTTATTATTAATTAAAATCTATGAACAATAGAACGTGTAAAAATTATCAAAGTTTGTGAATTTTTAATAGAGTTTAATAGTTGTGCATTATCAGTGTAAACACTTTTATAATCTTAATCAATTAATAATTAATTTTAAAGTGATTTTTAAGATAGTAATTATAAAAATGAAATATATATATATATATATATATATATATGATAGTTTATGATTAGATAATACTGCAAACAAATTTTTATTGTTAACATTATTTTTTTTCTTTTTCTTAAATGTTCATAAATGGAATTAAAGAAAAACTTTAAGAGAATAATATTAATCCTTTCCTTTGCATTTGACTATTAACCATTTGATTTTTCCAGAACCAGATCTTTGGTGAAATTATTTATATAGTAAAATATTCAACTTTTGGCTACCAGTACTAAAAATTGATAAAATCAAATTTAACTTTGTCTTGAAAAAACATTGTTTCACTTTTGTGGGTAATATAGGCCTCTGGAAAATTTGGGCCATGAAGCCCAATAAGCAAAGAGTATCAGGCCGAGCTCCTACTATTTATACTCCCTTCATTTACTATCCATATTCCCTTTTTTTTTTCTTCACTTTGAAATAACATTCCTTTTAAACACTCTTATCTCCCTTGGACTCCTCTGCATACTACACATGCCTTTTATGCTTTCACTCCCCAAACCACGTCAATATTTTAGGTACAATAAAGATTAATTAAATCAATTTTGTTTCTCTACAATTAAATTAAAATAGTTTCTAATAGTTGATCCTATCATGTGTATAATCAATAAAAATATAATTTTCAGAATTTAAAAAGTCCACATTAAAATTTATAAAAAAAAAAATGCAAACTTAGACTAATTATTTTCTTTGTTTAGGTATGGTATAGCTAACTACCAAACAATATTATAGGGCATGAATTTTCCCATCTAATCTAATACCTTTAATGGTATCCCTAAACATTGTTCTATAGTTCATTTCCATTTAGAAAATACAACCATGCTATTTTTCCTTTACATTCCTTTTACCATAAATGAAGGCAATTGAGCCAAATTTGCATTGCAAATTGATGGTCTTAAATAAATGCTATATTTTTGTGAGAAAAATTTTTAAATTTCATTTTTAATTTTTTTTTGGTGATCACTATGTACTTGCATAATAGTCACCGTTTTTTTGTATTTCTGCACTTATATTTTTTTAAATAAGAAAAATACTGTATAAATGTAGGCCCAAGAAAAGAGCCTCTGGGCCTTTAACTGGTAGGCCCACACACTCACCGAATACAATACTCACCAAATACAATAGGAAGTTGACAGAAAGAAGCTTTAGGTTGATAGAATAGAATGTGGATGGCCCAAAGTGAATGAAACACAAATTTCCTTAAATTTTTTCAGAAATAATCCTATTTAAGAGTATTAATTTTCCTAAAGAAGGTATATTAAGCTGAGCACAAATGACGAAATTAACTTAAGCAACGTAAATTATGTAATCTCACTTTTGCTACTATTACTTTCTACTACATACATGTTCAATGCTGAGGATTATTGTCTCACCTGGTGTGCATGAGATTTGATTGAATTCATTACACAACCTAAACGAAGTTAATTTGAATTGGTGTGAATTTTGTTTACATTTAAGTCAAATTAAATTTAATTAGTTTAATTATTAAACTTTTTTAACTTGAACCAGCTATACAATGTAAGCAATTAATATATTTTAGTCTTTAATAAAATATGTTTTTAGTCTGCTTAAAAAAAATGTTCAAGTTTAATTTTAATTTTATATATTTTTAGCCATGACATAACCTCTTGAAGTGGAAAAAAAAAAGAAGAAAAAAAATTAGAAAAGTAGTGTGGTGGCAGAGTAGATGAGATTAATGTCTTGGATTTGAATGTATCATAATTAAATCCAGTACACTGGGAATTGCAGGGGTAAAAACATGGAGAAAAAAAAAACACTACTCGATTTAATTGGATCTGGTCTCCTTGTTATGTTTTTTTAATTAATTTTAGGGTGTTTAGTGGACCTAATGTGTCTTTTCAATTTTTCAAATTTCAATTCAATGGGAATATGTATATCCACCATTACTGTACCTACCAACATTAAACTATATGTTATAAGACTTCATAACAAAATTATTAAATAAAAATTATTTAAAAACAAAAATTTCATAGCTGCATAGACGGATTTAAAAACTATTTTAGAAATAGAATATTTTTGACTTGGTTACTAAATTAGCAAGAGTGCAATTTTGGAGTAGGAATTGATGATGTTTTGATATAAAACAGCATTTTTGTTGATTTTGGAAGAGGACTCGTAGAGTTACCCATGAACATAGGATTACCTTAGTATCTCATGTACACAATAATACATATTATTTTGCTCATCAAAAATAAATGTTTATCTCTGTGTTGAAATGCTGATTTTGAATGTAGTTAGAGCAAATTCAATGCTTTTCAATGGATACAAAATACAGGATTAAAATGTATATTTGATTTTAGAAAATATAAATCGTTGTTATATTGGTTTTTGAAAGTAAAAATTTCAAAAATAGACTCTTAAAAAAATGCCAATTTATTGTTTTATTACCACTTCAATCCTTAAATATAGGTTAGTATCAATAAGGGAAAATAACATCTTAAGTTTTCGACTAAAGTATTACAAAGATTTATTTTAAATTTTTCCTTTTAAAAATGAATATGATAGTGCTATGCAATTTCAAAAACCTACATCTTTTTTATCCTAACATTTTATATTAAATTTACTAATATTTATTTTTACCAGAAAAAATCAAGATTAATTAAACTTCACTTCAAAATGAATTTGATATTTTCGTAACTCTTACTAACACAGAACTAAGTAATTAACTTAAATAAATAAATATATATATATATATATATATATA
>Ga0209700_107360_pt1 | contig 15687 bp, 12 predicted proteins | sample SiratroredBW_FD_187528 | JGI IMG/M metagenome (GOLD analysis project Ga0209700, IMG submission 187528) | Root nodule microbial communities of legume samples collected from California, USA - Siratro red BW (SPAdes) (version 2) | ecosystem: Host-associated > Plants > Roots > Nodule | place: USA...
AATTTTCCAGAATTCTCTGATAAAATCTATAATCCGTATAATAAAGCACCACAAAAATATTTAGAATTTTTTGACAAGTTTGATTAGGTGAAATAGGAAAAAAAGACGTCAAAAATGCTAAAAAAAAAAATAGTAAATAATGGAATTTATGAAAAATTTTGGATTTCAAATGTCTATTTTTTAGAAAAACGTTCCATGATTTTCCAAAAATCTTTGATAAAATCTCTAATCCATAAAATAAAAAAACATAAAAATTTCCAGAATATTTTGACACGTATAGATAGACGAAATTGAAAAGAAAATGTCAAAAATAATAAAAAATAAAAAAATAAATAGTAAACCGCGAAATTTTGAAAAAAAAAATATTTCACATGTCTATATTTTGTAAAAGAGCTTTTAGAAATTTCCAGAATTCGTTGATAAAATCTCTATTCCTTCAAATAAAACTCTACAAAAAATTCCATAATTTTTTGACAAGTTTGGATAGGTGAAATAGAAAAAAAATACCAAAAATGCTAAAAAAATAAAAAAGAAATAGTAAACCATGGAATTTTGTTGAAATTCTAGATTTCAAATATCTCAATTTTTTTTGAAAAAAAAACCACAGTGTTGCAGAATTTTTTGACAAAATCTCGGATCCATACAATAAAACAATACAAAAATTTTATGAATTTTTTGAATATTTGTGATGTTGTGGGAGAGTATTGAGGAGATTCAGATTTTTTTTAGATTTTGTGTATAGTGGTTTACTACCTATGGGAGTAATATTATCTAATCCTCTTAAATCTAAATTTATGGTGGAATTATCTACAGAATGCCTGGATGGTTGGCCTTTATGAATTATTTGTGGCTTTCTTATTTTTAAAGATGATGACCTATTCATTCTTAATCTTATATCTGTACCATCTTGAACTATTTCTCTTATTTGGGTATTATATACTTTTCGTTCTTCTATAATATCTTCTAATATCCATTCTTCTGGAATTCTTCTTACTACTTCCTCATGACTCAATATTTTTGGAGTTTGTACTGATGATTTTCTAAGATTTGCTTCTACTAATATGGTTTCATCTTTGGGTGAAGATCTTAATGCTTTATAATTATAATCTATTTTGGTAACCTTATAATAAATTCTATAAATAATCTAAATAGGACCTGATAATTCATCTACTATGTCTTCTGGGGTTTGAACATATAATCGTATGGAGTTACTTGTTTTATCATTCCTTAAGTTCATAAAGAAATTAGGATAACAGTTAAAGAATGTTGGACCATCATGAAGGTTACTTTCTAATATAGCTATTGTGGAATCATTAAACTTTTTAAGTCTTATATCTCTTAACATTATTAATATGAGACTATTTATGCCTAGCCTGTAATTTGGTTTTGCTGCAACTTGTATTAATCCTAAATGAATAAAATTATATCTATCTTTAATATGTTGATCTAATAAGGATTGTTCTAATAGGTTAATGACTTTATTGTATTTTGTTCCTGGATAACTATATTCTACTATATGTACTTGATCTTGAATAGAAGACCAAAATTTATGTTGTTTATAAACTTCACATTTTTTAACTATAGGTATTGACCAATTATGTAATGAATTTTCTATTTCTGCAATTTGTAATTCTTTTTCTTTATTATGTTCTGTGTTTGAAGAAGAAGAAGCTTCTTGTTGTGGAGTCCTAATCATTATTTGCTTATCTTTGTTTCTTAATGCTAAATCACTTAAGGTTCTAAGAAAATTTGACATTCTTACTCTTTCCTTGGTTTCCATGCTACGGGACCACTGCTGACCAACGATCTTACTACCTCTCACTTAGGCTTTACTGCCGGGACCACAGCTGACCAACGTATTAACGCCTCTCAGCACTACACTAGAAACCTCTTAAAGTGCTAAGAACAACAAAGGTTCTTATTACCCTAGATGATGTAGCCTTAAGATTCAAAGTTTCAACAAATAATAATTATAACTTTAGCAACACAATGCTTAATCTTGGTATATCTATTTGTGGAAGTTGGTGGATTGGGATTCTTCACAACATCAGCTACTGTTGAGTGTTTATGATATTTGTTACATATCTATCTATCTGTTAGATATCTATATGTTAGATATCCATCTATCTATTAGTTATCTATCGGCCGAAATATTTTTCAACTGTACTGAATGAAAATGATATGAACTGCACCACAAACTATTTGGGTATGTTTCGGGTGCAAAACTGAGTCATCCGGGCCCGGTTTTCCACTTTACCTGCTCTAGTGGGTCTTGGGGCCAAAAAAGTCGTCAAAACTTGACCAAAACAGTTTTCAGCAACACTGACAACAAACGATAAGAACTGCACCCCAAACAATGCGGGTCTGTTTCAGGTGCAACACCGGGTCATCCGGGCCCGGTTACCAACTTAGCCTTCTCAGGGCATGCTCTAATGGTACCCGGGCCCGGAAAAGTTGCCAAAATTGGACCGAAACATTGTTTAGTCGTATTGATGGGAGACGATAAGAATTGCACACAAAAAAAGTGTAGTTATGTTTCGGGTCCTAAACCTAGTCATCTGGGACCTGTTTTCAACTTTTTCTGCTCCGGTGATGCCCGAACCTGAAAAGTTGTCAAACCACGACCAAAACATTTTTCGACCGTATTGACGAGAAATGATAACAATCGCACCATAAAGAGTGTCAACATGTTTCGCGTCCAAAATCGACTCTTTTGAGCCCGATTTTCAACTTTGCCAGCTGCTGTGGTACCCGTGCTTGGAAAAGTCGTCAAAATTCGGCCGAAACATTTTTCAACTGTACTGAGTGAAAACGATATGAACTGCACCACAATCTATGTGGGTATGTTTCGGGTGCAAAACTGAGTCATCCGAGCTCGGTTTTCCACTTTACCTGCTCTAGTGGGGCTCGGGCCCAAAAAACTCGTCAAAACTCGACCAAAACAGTTTTCAACAACAGTGACGACAAACAATAAGAACTGCACCCCAAACTGTGTTGGTATGTTTCGGTTGCAAAATAGGGTCATCCGGGCCCGGTTATCAACTTTGCCTTCTCCGGGCATGTGCTAGTGGTACCCGGACCCGGAAAAGTGGTCAAAATTGGACCGAAACATTGTTTAGCCGTACTCATGGGAAACGATAAGAATTGCACCCAAAAAAGTGTAGGTATGTTTCGGGCGGTAAACCGAGTCATCTCGGGCCTCTTTTCAACTTTTCCTGCTCCAGTGGTGCTAGGACCCGAAAAGTCATCAAAACTCGACCGAAACATTTTTCTACTGTACTGACGAGAAATGATAAGAATTGCACCCTAAAGAGTGTCGGAATGTTTCGGATGCAAAATCGAGTCTCCCGGGCCCGATTTTCAACTTTCCCAACTGTTGTGGTACCCGGGCCTGGAAAAGTCGTCAAAATTCCGTCGAAACATTTTTCAACTGTACTTAGTGAAAATGATATGAACTGCACCACAAACTATTGGGTATGTTTCGGATGCAAACTAAGTCATCCGGGCCCAGTTTTCCACTTTACCAGCTCTAGTGGGCTCGGGCCCGAAAAAGTCGTCAAAACTCAACCAAAACAGTTTTCAGCAACAGTGATGACAAACGATAAGAACTGCACCTAAAAACTGTCTGGGTATGTTTCGGTTGCAAAACTAGGTCATCCGGGCCCGGTTATCAACTTAGCCTTCACCGGGCCTGCTCTGGTGGTACCTGGGCCTGGAAAAGTCGTCAAAATTGGACCGATACATTGTTTAGTCGTACTCATGGGAAACGATAAGAATTGGACCCCAAAAAAGTGTGGGTATGTTTCGGGCTGTAAACCGAGTCATCTGGGGCCTGTTTTCAACTTTGCCTGCTCCGGTGGTACCCGAACCCGAAAAGTTGTCAAAACTCGAACGAAACTTTTTTCGACCGTACTTATGAGAAATGATAAGAATTGCACCCCAAAGAGTGTAGGAATGTTTCGGATGCAAAATCGAGTCTTCCAGGCCCAATTTTCAACTTTCCCAGCTGCTGTGGTACCCGGGCCTGGAAAACTCGTCAAAATTCAGCCGAAATATTTTTCAACTGTACTGACCGAAAATGATATGAACTGCACCACAAACTATGTGGGAATGTTTCGGGTGCAAAACTGAGTCATCCGGGCCCAGTTTTCCACTTTACCTTATCTAGTAGGGCTCGGGCCCGAAAAAGTCGTCAAAATTCGAACAAACCAGTTTTCAGCAACACTGACGGCAAACGATAAGAACTGCACCCTAAACTGTATGAGTATGTTTCGGTTGCAAAACCGGGTCATCCGGGCCCGGTTATCAACTTTGTCTTCTCTGGGCCTGCTCTGGTGGTACCCGGGCCCGGAAAAGTCGTCAAAATTGGACTGAAACATTGTTTAGCAGTACTCATGGGAAACGATAAGAATTGTACCCCAAAAGTGTGAGTATGTTTCGGGTGGTAAACCGAGTCGTTTTGGGCCTGTTTTCAACTTTGCCTGCTCCGGTGGTACCCGAACCCGAAAAGTTGTCAAAACTCAAACGAAACATTTTTCCACCGTACTGATGAGAAATGATAAGAATTGCACCCCAAAGAGTGTCGGAATGTTTCGGGTGCAAAATCGAGTCTTCCGAGCCTGATTTTCAACTTTGCCAACTGCTGTGGTACCCGGGCCTGGAAAAGTCGTCAAAATTTGTCCGAAACATTTTTTAACTATACTTAGTGTAAACAATATGAACTGCATCACAAACTATGTGGGTATGTTTCGGATGCAAACTGAGTCATCCAGGCCCGGTTTTCCAGTTTACCTGCTCTAGTGGGGCACGGCCCAGAAATAGTAGTCAAAACTCAACCAAAACAGTTTTCAGCAACACTGACCACAAACGATAAGAACTGCATTCCAAACTATCTGGGTATGTTTCGGTTGTAAAACCGGGTCATCCGGGCCTGGTTATCAATTTAGCCTTCTCCGGGCCTGCTCCGGTGGTACCCCGGCCCGGAAAAGTGGTCAAAATTGAACTGAAACATTGTTTAGCCGTACTCATGGGAAACGATAAGAATTGCACCCCAAAAAAGTGTAGGTATGTTTCGGGCGGTAAAGCGAGTCATCTGGGGCCTGTTTTCAACTTTGCCTACTCCGATGGTACCCGAACCCGAAAAGTTATCAAAACTCGAACGAACATTTTTCGAACGTACTGACAAGAAATAATAAGAATTGCACCCCAAAGAGTGTCGAAATGTTTTGGGTGCAAAATCGAGTCTTCCGGGCCTGATTTTCAACTTTGCCAACTACTGTGGTCCCTGGACCTGGAAAAGTCGTTAAAATTCGGTCGAAACATTTTTCAATTGTGCTGACTGAAAACGATATGAACTGTACCACAAACTATGTAGGTATGTTTCGGGTGCAAAACTGAGTCATTTGGGCCCGGTTTTCCACTTTAGCTGCTCTAGTGAGGCTCGGGCACAAAAACGTCGTCAAAACTCGACCAAAACAGTTTTCAACTTTGCCAGCTGCTGTAAAACCAAGGCCTAGAAAAGTCGTCAAAATTCGGCCGAAATTTTTTTCAACTGTACTGAGTAAAAAACATATGAACTGCACCACAAACTATGTGGGTATGTTTCGGGTACAAACTGAGTCATCCAGGCCCGGTTTTCCACTTTACCTGCTCTAGTGGGGCTCAAGACCGAAAAAGTCGTTAAAACTCGACCAAAACAATCTTCAGCAACACTGATGACAAACGATAAGAACTGCACCTAAAAACTGTCTCGGTATGTTTCGGTTGCAAAACCGGGTCATCCGGGCCCGCTTATCAACTTAGCCTTCTACGGGCCTCCTGTGGTGGTATCCGGGCCCGGAAAATTCGTCAAAATTGAACCGAATCATTGTTTAGCCGTACTCATGGGAAACGATAAGAATTGTACCACAAAAAAGTGTGGGTATGCTTCGGGCGGTAAACCGAGTCATGTGGGGCCTGTTTTCAACTTTGCCTGCTCCGGTGGTACCCGAACCCGAAAGTTGTGAAAACTCGAACGAAACATTTTTCGACCGTACTGACGAGAAATGATAAGAACTGCACCCCGAGACCGGTTTTCCACTTTACCTGCTCTAGTGGGGCTCGGGCCCGAAAAAATCGTCAAAACTCGACCAAAACAGTTTTCAGCAACACTGACGACAAATAATAAGAACTGCACCCCAAACTGTTTGGGTATGTTTCGGTTGCAAAACCGGGTCGTCTGGGCCCGGTTATCAACTTTGCCTTTTACGGGCCTGCTCTAGTGGTACCTTGGCCCGGAAAAGTCGTCAAAATCGGACCGAACATTGTTTAGCCTTACTGATGGGAAACGATAAGAATTGCACACAAAAAAGTGTGGGTATGTTTCGGGCGGTAAACCGAGTCATCTAGGGCGTGTTTTGAACTTTTCCTGCTCCGATGGTGCCTGAACCCGAAAAGTTGTCAAAACGCGACTGAAACATTTTTCGACCGTACTCACGAGAAATCATAACAATCGTACGCCAAAGAGTGTCAGTATGTTTCACGTGCAAAATCCAGTCTTCCGAGCCCGATTTTCAACTTTGCCAGCTACAGTGGTACCCGGGCATGGAAAAGTCGTCAAAATTCGGCCGAAACATTTTTCAACTGTTCTGATTAAAAACGATATGAACTGCACCACAAACTATGTGGGTATGTTTCGGGTTTAAAATTGGGTCATCCAGGCCCGAATTTCCACTTTACTTGCTCTAGTGGGGCTTGGGCTCGAAAAAGTTGTCAAAACTCGACCAGAACAGTTTTCAGCAACACTGACGACAAATGATAAGAACTGCACCCCAAACAATGTCTATATGTTTCCGGTGCAACACTGGGTCATCCAGGCCCGGTTATCAACTTAGCCTTCTCCGGGCATGCTCTAGTGGTACTGAAATATTGTTTAGCCGTACTCATGGGAAACGATAAGAATTGCACCCCAAAAAAGTGTAGGTATGTTTCGGCCGGTAAACCGAGTCATCTGGGACGTGTTTTGAACTTTTCCTGCTCTGGTGGTGCTTGGACCTGAAAAGTCGTCAAAACTCGACCGAAACATTTTTCGACCGTACTGACGAGAAATGATAAGAATTGCACCCCGAAGTGTGTATGTATGTTTCAGGTGCAAAATCGAGTCTTCCGTGCCCGTGCTGTGGTACCCGGGCCTGGAAAAGTCGTCAAAATTCGGTCAAAATAGTTTTCAACTGTACTGACTGAAAACGATATGAACTGCACCACAAACTATGTGGGTATGTTTTGGGTGCAAACTAAGTCATCCTGGCCCGGTTTTCCACTTTACCTATTTGTTAAATATCTATCTGTTAGATATCTATTTATTAGATATCTATTAATATTAGTGAAGAAAGGGAGGCAACCATGGCTAGATTTCTACATGGATTGAATAGTGACATTAGAGATGTTGTGGAGTTGCAAAATTATGTTGAGTTGGAAGAATTAGTACATCTAGCTATCAAGGTAGAAAAACAACTAAAGAGAAAAGGCACCATGAAGAGAGGTTCTTCTAACTTTTACCAAACAGGTTGGAAGGACAAATCAAAGAAGGAGGGAGCTACTTCATCCAATGCATCTGCTACTACCCCTCAAAGGACACAAAATAAGTTTACTGAGGCTCCAAAGAAAATAAGAACTAGTGATATTAAATGTTTCAAATGTTTGGGGAGAGGTCACATAGCTTCTGAATGTCCAACTAAAAGGAACATGTTGGTTAAAGATGGAGAGATTGTTAGTGAATCCTCTTCAGAATCTGCTGCGGAAAGTGAAGAAGAGTATGATGAAGAATTTGCAGTTGAAGGAGATTTATTTATGGTGAGGAGGTTATTGGGAAACCTTTCAAAGGAGAATGAAAGAAGTCAAAGAGAGAACATCTTCCATACACTAATGTTGCTAGTTCAAGATTGGTTTCAAAACTGAATTTGGAAAGCAAGCCTCGTCCTCGACCATATAAGCTTCAATGGCTTAGTGAAGATGGCGAGATAGGTGTGAACAAGCAAGTGAAAATATGTTTCTCTATTGGAAACTATCGTGATTCTGCTTTATGTGATGTGGTACCAATGGAGGCAAGCCATGTGCTTCTTGGAAGGCCTTGGCAATTTGACAAAAGGGCTAATCATGATGGATACTCTAACAAGTATTCTTTTGTGCATAATGAACGGAAAGTTACACTTGTACCTTTGTCTCCCAGAGAGGTGTGTGAGGATCAAACAAAATTGAGAGAGAAAAGAGAGCAAGAGAATAAAAAAATGAGAGAAAAAGAAAAGAAAAGTGAAAAGAAAGAGAGAAAATGATGAGAACCAAGAGCTGAAGTTTAACCAACCTCAAGCGCCTGCACAAATAAATAATTCAAAGGATGCTTTGCAAATTCCAAGTGGACCAATCACCAGGTCAAGGGCCCAAAAACTGAAAGAGGCATTGATTGGGCTGATTCAAGACATTTTGACTGCGCAAACAAAGTCTAAGATGGAATTGAAGCCTAATCACGTTCTGAATTTGATATGGGCTGATGAAGGAATTATTAAATGAAGGAGATTTGGGCTAAAAGCAATCATTTGAAGAGAAGGGCCCATAGAAAATGCATCACCAGATTTAATTTAAGTGTAAATGGGCTATTTTAGGCTTAGGTTAAAATCTGAAGAGTCACCCATTATTTTGTGGACGAATTTTAAATTTTTTATTTTGATGTATTTTGATTAATTTCCATAGGGCTTAGAGTAGGCATGCTTAGTAAATTGTGTTTTTCGTTTTCCCATTTGATGTAATTAATTAGTCATCTATAAGCGTGCCAAAAAGCTGTTGCTGCATTAAATTTGGAGGCTTCTAGGCTATTGAAGAGTTAGGTTAGCTTTTCAGAAGCTCAAAGGTGTACTTAAGTAAGAAAACACATGTAAACAACAACTTTGAATTTGAAATACGAATTTTGATTCTGAAAATTTCAGAAGTGAGGGTTTCTCTCTTGAGTTCTTCATTGGACTTGCAACTTATCAAGGGCTGATCATCCTTGCGGCGTTTTTCATACTTTCAGGTCTTTGCTGCGTTTCTTTTCCGCAGCAAGACAAGGGTTCTGAGTAGATCATCCTAAATCTGAATACTTAGGGATCTTGGGGCATACTACTCTTTGTTGTGGGTTCTGGGGATTATTCCTAACCGAGTTCACATCAGAAAAGAGAGTTTGTTAGTAAAAGTGAGGGAAGTAAAAAGAGCTTTGCTAACAAGACAACCACTTTACATGCTTTATTGTAAAGAACTCAATTTGAATTCTAATGTTTCTAACAAACTTCCTAGTGGTGTTGATTCTGTTTTACAGGAATTTGAAGATGTCTTTCCCAAGGAAATACCACTCGGTTTACCACCTTTGAGGGGGATTGAACATCACATTGATCTAGTTCCTGGAGCTGTATTACCCAATAGGCCAGCCTATAGGAGTAGTCCACAAGAGACCAAGGAGATTCAAAAACATGTGGAGGACTTAATTCACAAAGGATGGGTCACAGAAAGTTTGAGCCCATGTGTTGTTCCAGTGATTTTAGTGCCTAAGAAGGATGGAACTTGGAGGATGTGTTCTGACTGTAGAGCCATCAATAACATCACCATCAAGTATAGACATCCCATTCCCAGGTTAGATGATCTTCTTGATGAGTTGTATGGATCTTGCTACTTCTCTAAAATTGATTTGAAAAGTGGATATAATCAAATTAGGATTAGAGAAGGTGATGAGTGGAAGACAGCTTTCAAGACAAAATATGGTTTATATGAATGGAAGGTGATGCCCTTTGGGTTAACCAATGCACCTAGTACTTTCATGAGGTTGATGAACCATGTTTTGAGAGGGTTTTTAGGAAAATTTGTGGTAGTTTATTTTGATGATATTCTTGTGTATAGTAAGTGTTTAAAGGAGCATTTAGAACATTTGAAATCTTTTTTGCATCTTCTTAGGAAAGAAAAGTTGTATGCTAATTTAGAAAAATGCACTTTTTGTTAAGATCATGTGGTCTTCTTGGGATTTGTAGTTAATTCTAGTGGAGTGCATGTAGATAAAGAGAAAATAAAAGCAATCCAAGAGTGGCCAACTCCTAAGAGTGTAAGTGATGTGAGAAGTTTCCATGGGTTAGCTAGTTTCTATAGGAGGTTTGTGAAGGACTTTAGTACTATTGCTGCACCTCTTAATGAGCTAGTTAAGAAACATGTGGGATTTAAGTGGGGGCAAAAACAAGAACAAGCCTTTGCTGCCCTTAAGGATAGGCTTACTCATGCGCCCATACTTGCATTACCTAATTTTGCAAAATCTTTTTAATTAGAATGTGATGCATCTAATGTGGGCATTGGTGTTATTTTAATGCAAGATGGTCATCCAATTGCTTATTTTAGTGAGAAATTAAGTGGAGCTTCACTTAATTATCCTACTTATGATAAGGAATTGTATGCCCTTGTAAGAGCTTTGCAAACATGGCAGCATTATCTTTTGCCCAAAGAGTTTGTGATTCACAGTGATCATGAGTCCTTGAAGTATTTAAAGGGACAAGGCAAGTTGAATAAGAGACATGCTAAATGGGTTGAGTTCCTTGAGCAATTTCCATATGTGATCAAGCACAAGAAGGGTAAGTCTAATGTGGTAGTGGATGCACTATCATTCATGTATGCCCTATTTACTTCCTTGAAAACTAAATTCATTGGTTTTGAGCATATTAAGGAGTTGTATGAACATGATTCTGATTTTTCTCATATCTATCATTCATATGCACTTGCTGCCCAAAATGATTTTTTTAGACATAATGGGTATTTGCTAAAGGACAAAAGACTTTGTGTGCCTAAAAGTTCTATTAGAGAGTTACTTGTTCAAGAGGCACATGAGGGGGGCTTAATGGGTCATTTTGGAGTTCAAAAGACCTTAGACATATTGCATGAGCATTTTTATTGGCCACATATGAAACATGATGTGCATAAGTGGTGTGAAAAGTGTCTTGTTTGTAAAAGATCAAAATCAAGGGTCATGCCACATGGTTTGTATACTCCTCTGCCTATTCCTGATTGCCCTTGGACTGACCTTTCCATGGATTTTGTTTTAGGTATGCCACAATCTAAAAGTGGCAAAGATTCCATTTTTTTGTGGTTGATAGGTTCTCTAAGATGGCTCATTTCATACCATATAGAAAGGTGGATGATGCTTGTCATGTGGTAGATTTGTTCTTCAAAGAGGTGGTAAGACTCCATGGATTACCTAAGAGTATTGTGAGTGATAGGGACTCTAAGTTCCTAAGCCACTTTTGGAGGACTTTATGGGGTAACATTGGTACTAAACTTTTGTTTTCTACTACTTGTCATCCCTAGACTAATGGGCAAACTGAGGTAGTAAATAGAACTCTTTCTTCTCTTCTAAAGGTTGTAATTAGAAAGAATATTAAGTCTTGGGAAGAATGTTTACCTTACGTTGAATTTGCATATAATAGGGCAGTCCATAGTACTACTCAATTTTCTCCATTTGAAATTGTTTATGGATTTAACACTCTAACTCCTCTTGATTTATTGTGATTGCCTAAAGATTTTGTTTTGAAGCATCAGGGTGGCAAGGCAAAAGCTGAATTTGTGAAGAAGATCCATGAGAAGGTAAAAACACAAATTGAGAAGAAAGTGAAAAGTTATGCTAAGCATGCAAATAAAGGAAGTAGAAAGGTAGTTTTTGAACCAGGTGATTGGGTTTGGGTGCATTTCAGGAAGGAGAGATTTCCATCTCAGAGAAAATCAAAGTTAATGCCAAGAGGAGATGGACCTTTCCAAGTGTTGGCCAAAATCAATGATAATGCATATAAAATTGATTTGCCGGTAAGTATAATGTTAGTAATACCTTTAATGTGTCTGATCTTTCTCTATATGATGCAGACGATGAGCTTAGAAGTTTAAGGCCAAAGGCTTTCGAAGAAGAAGGGAATGATGAGGATATCCAGGCCCAAGTCCAAGTTGAAACTCCAATTGAAGAATCTTTGCAAGGATTAGGAGGTCCTGTGACTAAAGCAAGGGCTAAGAAGGTAGAAGAGTCATTACAACACATGGTGGCAACAATCTTTGAAGCTACAGCTCAAGAGAAAGACTTAGAGGCCATCATAATTCAAAATGTCCTAATAATTAAAGGCCAATAGGTAAAAAAATAAATAAATAATAATAGTGATCATAAAATGTCTAGGACTGATTTTGAGACCAAAACCTTTCACTTCTTTAGGTCTCTATTTACCACAGAGGCATTTTATCTAGGTCTGTAATGTTAATAATTTATTTATCTTTTATATGCTTTTAGTACTTGAGAACATATTGTATAAATCATTTGGATCTGAATGAAAGAGGGACTTTTGGTTGTCTTTCTTTACAGGAGCGTGAGATATTCTCTGCTAGGGTTCTACCTTGAATCATCTGATCTTATCAAGAATTCCCCAATTCTTGTGGCGATCGTAAGGGCTTATCAAACGTCAATCGTTTGTGGCGTCCATCCTTTCCTTTACTCGAATCTTATCCTTGTTCTTTATTTCTTCCGTATTGTTATTTTTTTTTCCAGATTTTGTTCAATCTTTGTTAACTTCATATCTCGTATTTTGTTAATCTTACGTCACAAAATTAATCTTATGTTTTTGTGCAAATTTGCACGAGGAATCACATCATTTGGTATCAGAGCTTCGGCTCTTAATATTCAGTAACATTTCTTTTTTATTTTTAAATTATTTTCTATTTATTTATGGCAAGTACTAATGCTAAAGTTACTCTTCAATTCAATGCAAGTCACAAATTGTTTATTGATGATTTTGTTTCACAAATGGAGAGGAAATCCAAGGATAACTTTGAAGAAAGAAGAAGGAAGAAAAAGAAAGAGCAAGAGAAAAAATATAAAGATAAAGAGAAAATGTTTGATGAGTATTGGAAAAGACACGTTATGATTGTGATAAGAGAAAGAGAGATGGAGAAAAAGAAAAATAAAGAACTAGTAGAAAAGAAAATTAGTGAAGAAAAAGAAAATAAAGAGAAGGAGTTGAGAGAAAAAGAAAATAAAGAGAAGGAGTTGAGAGAAAAAGAAAATAAAGAGAAGGAGTTGAGAGAAAAAGAAAATAAAGAGAAGGAGTTGAGAGAAAAAGAAAATAAAGAGAAGGAGTTGAAAGAAAAAGAAATTAAGGAGAAGAATACAAAAGAAAAGAAAAAAGGAGAAATAAATGAAAAAAAAGTGATTAAGAAAAAGGAAGGAAAAAATAATTATAATTATTATAATTATAATTATTATTTTTATTATTGTGCAGATGTTGTTGTTTCCTCCAGTCAACAATGTGGGGAAGTGTTTTTAATGAAAAATGTCAATAACAGGTCATTTGGTATCCACCAATCAGTCATGATTGCAAGGACTCTTGTTTTGGAATGGGAAATTGCAAGGATTCTTGTTTTGAAATGGGAAATTAACAAAAGGATGATCTTTAATCCTGGAATTATGTTTCTCTTGGAAGAAGTGTACTCATGACATTCAAGAGTGAATGTCTTTGAAGAATGAGGGAATAATATGATCTTCAAGGGATAAATATAATTTAGGATTTTCTTTTGTAATTTTTATTAAGTGGTTTAATGGGTCACATAGAAAAAGAAAACTATAAGAAGATGAATCATACCTATTCTCATTTAGTGGGAAATAATGATACATTCAGTGGGAAATAAAAACAACTAATGAAGATTAATTACTAGTGGGTATTAGGATCAATATAGAATCTAGAAGGTCTTAGGTATTTTGGCATTTCAGTATTAATATAGAATTTAGAAAGGTTAGAAAGGTCTTAAGTATTTTGGCCTATAAAAGGATGTCCTCAGAAATGTAATGGAGAGATGAATTTTGGAATAGAATTGAGTTTTTCTCTTTGAGAATTTATGGTGTTCTGATTTAGAAGAACCCAAATTTGATCTTATCAGGATATCCTGTGGCAATCAACTCCATGACTTATCACTCACCTTCTCATCTTTCTTGAGTGTGGCGTCAATATCCTTCCCCAAACTATTTTTTTTATCAAACTAAATATCAAGACGGTTCTACCTCCATATTTTCTCATCAAATTTCAAAATTTTGATATTTTATTAACTTTTGGGAAATATTTTATAGACTTTTTCGGAAATGATATACTTTATTTATTTGGGAAACATTTATTATTTTTTATTAAAGATTTAGAAATGTTTTATATATTTTTATCTTCACAAATTTACTTGAAATAAAACATTATTTATTGATTTGGTAAGAAAAAAACAAGCAATAAAAAATACTAATATTCATGATATTGAAATTTCAACAAGTCAAAACAAACAAAATAAGGACAAATAGAATAAGAACAAATAGAACAATCATATGAGGTTGAGCGATCAATACATTCTAGTTGAAGATCAACTTTAACAAAATTCACCTCCTTCTTCTAATTCATACATCCAGATCTTCAGTTATTTTTTCATGTCTAATCCTAGTTCTCTCTTTAAAACATGTGTAAAATGTGTGTAATTATCCGATTTTTGTAAAGATGGGTGTAAAATATTGCCCAAAGTAAATCTTCTACCTTCCTTATTTTGGTCTTTTTCTTTTATAAAATTTCTTCAAACCCCTCAATTGCTCTGCTAGATCAAAAATTTCTTCGGACCCCTCAATTGTTCTTCTAGATCAATTCAATGAATCTGCCCTCCAATTTCAGTTTGATGCTGAAGAATAAATGAATCAATCAGAGTTATTTACAATTAAGTGGAATAACCATCCATTATTACCATTATTTGTAATTAAGCAGAATAATATCCAATTAATATCACTATTTGCAATTAAGCAGAGTAATCACTAATTATTATCATATTCCACCGCCAATATGTTCAAATTTTCATTAATTAACTTTTTCTAATTTAAAATTAATTTTCGTGCACTAAAAATGGGTGATTGAAAAGGCAAACTAAGCAAACTTTTAATGGACCGGACCTAAGCAAACTAATTTACTTTATTTTTTCAAAGTGAACCCTTTATTAATTTGAGCTTTATTCAAATTATTTCTTAATGGGTTGGACTTTCTTCAAATTTTTATTGTTTTCTTTTTTATTATTTTGCAGCTATTTTATTTTAAACAAAACTCAACACGCATTTTCTTTTCTTTTTTTTATTATTTTATTAAGAGCAACCTAAAAAAATAAAAGGAATCAGCAAATAAAATGAGCATAACAGTTCAAAAAGAAAATGCACAAAATATTAGACAATCTACATTTAATTGAAAATCATCAACATTTAATCACTATTAACCAGAATCATTTATAATTAATCAGAATAATAGTTAGATCAACTATTCAAATTTCTAACCTTTCTATAATTTTTTAATTTATTTTCAACTATTTTTCATGTCATTAATGGGCATCAGAAAAGGCAGACAGAAAGGGAGAGACAATGTGACATGACAACATTTTAATGACAATTTTATTTTTATTATTATTATTATTATTATTTTAACAAATTTTAATGGACTGATTTTCTTTACTTTTTTTTCCTTTTTATGATTTTATTTTAAAATTTTATTCATAAAATAGAATGAAACCAAAACTCTTTTTTTTATTTAAATGACAACGTATGATAAAACTAAATAACACACATTTTTTATTTTAATTATATATTGTTTTATATTTTGAAATAATTTTATT
>Ga0209700_107363_pt1 | contig 15681 bp, 11 predicted proteins | sample SiratroredBW_FD_187528 | JGI IMG/M metagenome (GOLD analysis project Ga0209700, IMG submission 187528) | Root nodule microbial communities of legume samples collected from California, USA - Siratro red BW (SPAdes) (version 2) | ecosystem: Host-associated > Plants > Roots > Nodule | place: USA...
AAAAAAAAACCATATAAAAAAAAAAAAAAAAAAAAAAAAAAAAAAAACCTTAATAATGAGCAAAACGGAAAACTTTTAAGAATTTGTTGTGCAACGGAAACATTAGCAGCAAGCATAAACTCCTCCACCATTTGGTTGGCCTCCCGGATCTGGTACATTCCTGCATATAAATTCAAACAGAAAAAATAATTTTAAGAAACAGAAAGAGTGGAAAACAACTGCTCTCTCCTCCCCTTCTATGAAGGAATATCTAAAAGCAAAGTAAAAAGAAAACCATCAGCTCAGGCACTCTTCCTTACAAAATATCCAATTAAGTGTAGGTACAATGAAACATACTTTAAAAAATCAAATCAATTACTGTTGAGATTTTACAGATTAGAAAAAATGAGAAATATACTATAATAAAATTAGACTTCGAATTGTTATACAAGAGAAGTATAAATCAATAATGCTAACAACATACCAACACATAATAACTTTGAGACAATATACTTAACATGTCACTCTGATAGGTTTGTAAGCTAAGGGCCTTAGTTAGTTAGTGGGTTACGAATAATGTATGTAAATAGGAAGAAGGTCAGAGAGGGGAGTCATTCATTATGAGGGAATTAGTAGAGGAATTGGGGGAGACTTGGACCTCCCAAAACTCCACGGGTATAAAATCATTTCCTTCGTTTGCATTTGAACCAGTTTCTATCACACTAACGTTTTGTGCGTGGAATTATGGATTACATTGACAAGCAGTAAAAGTTGATTGAGACATAAAAAATTCAAAAATTTATTTTCATGAGATCTCACCAATATGTACAAAAATGGGTTCACAAAACATTATTCCAAAACAAGGACCTAGACAACAGCTTTGAAGTGAAAGTCTTAGCATGGATCAAAATGGAGAACATATATTGAAAGTGATCTATCACCCTTCAGCAAGTTTATAATTAGAGATCATTAATTCAAGGTCTGCTAATAAGAATGGTTTAATCCTGTAGGACCTGATATGTCCCTTGTCCAAATGATTTAATCCTCCTAGAATGAATAATTTAACGACACCAGCAGAACTTCATATTCAATAAGTATACACAATTCCCCACCTTCTACAACTTCAGAAAGAAATACTAAATAATGTTAAAAAGCAAGAATATAGTACCAATATCAAGAGGGTCATGAGTCTCCGTGTCAATTTGAAATTTGACTTCAGCAGATGCAAGAGTCAAAGCTCCTCTCTCAATGCGCCTCAATCTCATTTTCTGATAGATCCATACACAACGCTACACTTTTCAGACAGTTTCCTTACATAACAAGCAAATACAACCATACTTATAATTACATGAGTAATAAACCTGCGTCAACAAAATCCATACCTTAGCTAAACTATTCATATTCCTCAAATCTGTAGTAATGGGATCCTTCAGTCGACTGTACAAACAGGACATAAAACAGAGTAACTAAACTATTTGAAAATAATATTGCCTTACACAAAGTAATACACTAGACGAAACAATTAGCAATCCACAAGAAAATGAACATCTAAGCACCTAAAAAAATTGAACAAAGGATCAATCAACACACAGTTTGAACAACATGAACACCAGCCCAGTCATTCAGCGTCAGCTTTGGTTTGATATGAAGAATACACCCCTTCTAACTCGTGATTTTGGTTTATTTTACAAGATACACATTTCATAAGTAATTAAAGCACAAATATATTCTGAAATAACAGAATCCCAGAAAAGAAACATCATTATCTTTTTCCAGTCTACATTATGACTGAGTGCTAATTAAAGACACACCAAACCATTTCATTTTACAAAGGATCTGAGAGAAATAAAAGCACACCTATCATCCATCCTCGCTTGTGCTTCAACATAAGACAATGCTGCAGAAGATTTTATGACACTTTTAGTATATCTGGTGGAAATAACGTCCGCTTCAGGTGTCATTTCCTGAACACAAGTAAATAGTTTTAGTTCAATACGGTGAATAAAATAGAGAGTGGTTAAATATAAATTGATTCAGTTGACATCCTTTTGGAATATATAATCTATGCTGTAATCATATTCTGATCATATTATTAAAGATAGTAGATAAAATAAACTTGAAGAATATCAAATAGTTAATATAAATGCATATGCACTTTCTGCATTATGTACAGTGACACAATACCCCAGAGATATGCCAGCAATAACTGCTAATGGTTGCAGTTGGCAACAAAATACACTAATTACCCATCTTGTAAAGTACCTATCTACACCTAAAAAGCAAAAAAAAAATATTATACATCCAAATCATTTTTTTAAAAGCTTAAACAAAGGAAACTTGTATTGTGTCAAGTTTGTAATTCCTGCATTACATTTTCTGTAACAATAATTCTCCAATTCAATTAAAATTATAAGCCATGATAAAAGAAAAGAAAATAGAGATTGTGAATTATGGCTGTGATAATGTGATATAGCACATGATGGTAATAGTAGTAATAGTGTGATAATAATGAAGTGTGGATGGGAAAAGGTAGTAATGGAAGTTGGAATAAAAGGAATATTACAAAATACAATGCAGGCAACAAAAATGAAGATAATCTCAACAAAAATGGTCGCAGTGGCAGTTGTGAATCTAAATTTTAGTGTTCAATGTAGACAAAAAAGCAGAAAAACCAGTCATGTGCTGGTTGCATGTTTTGTAAATGAGCTTTATTGTGGACATTCAGTGAGAAGAAGGGAAGTAATGTTGCAACAATGAGGTAAAAAAACATAGCAGAAGTACAACATGGAGTACCGAAACTTCAAACAAAATAAGGAAAAAGATTTAAGTGATGTTTCTGATTCTTTGGTAAATATTTAGAAGATTCAACAACCACATAATGATATTTACCCCATACTCATGCACAGGTGTGTACATAAATATATAGATGACAGTAAACTTAATCATGGTAAAACTATGTCAGTGCACATACCCAAATGACAGAGAATGCTAGCCTTTCCACATCAGAACGAAGAGAACATATGTCTGCCAGATAAAGCTTTATCAATGAGGCAAAAGAAATTGCTATAACCACAGAAAATTCATTTTTTACAAACGAGTTAAAAGAAAATTAAATGACATTACCCTCCGTAAGAGGTTTGGGAAGCATGTCTATTCGCCGCTCCACAAGGTAGACAGATGTACCCCTCTGTGAAGCCTCATCATCAAGTGGAGTGCCAGGATGAACAAAATTTGTAACATCAGCAATATCTGACAGAATTCCATTAAAGGAGACATAGGAAAAAGGTAGAAAAACTAATGAAGCAAAGAGGACCAGAGGATAAAGCAGCATCCATAGAGGATGCACATTAGTGAATTGCTCAGAGATGTAAGCACCTAACTGCATCATCTGATAACTTCAGTTGAGACATGCAAAACATCATTCAGGTTGTCTAAAATTTGAGCCAACAAAGCAGAATCATATAATAGGATCTGGCTCCTCTAAAGTGAGCACTTCACTTAAGAGTTAAATTAAGTACTCAATTGTTCATGACAAAACCGATGGCTGATATTATATGCATATGCATGACTGAGATTAATTAGTTTACCCTCCTTTACTTTTGAGGAGCCAAAGTTCACATGATACTACATACATTACTATACAATACAAACATACTAGAATAAAGCATTAGCAAATTTTGAAAGGATACTAGAAGTAAAATAGTAAGCAGACAAGCTAACTAAAATTCCTATGGTATGCTAATAAATTATTAAACCATAACACCCATCCAATTGTAGTAACACACAAATTCTAATTTGAATACATACAAGCCTACTGACACTTGCATCATCAGTAAAATGTATGTCCTCAAACAAAGGATACGAACTCCAACTTCAAAGTTTCCATTTGGAAGAGCGTGACAATGGAGTGCATCATCAATATCCTTGCAGCCTGCACGCAAGAAGCAGCAGAAATACAAAAGCCTTATATAACATTACCATGTTTTCTTCTAAAACAAAGTAAAGCAGCTACTTCAAATGGTTCAGTATCAAGTTCAGTGACACTACTAATGACAGAAATTGGTAAACATAAAAATAAGGTTCTTTCATGATGCAAATGTTATGTGTCAGAAAAAGGGAAAAAGAAAAAATAGAAACACAAACAGTATTCCAATGTGCCCATTTTTAACAGCAGGAGAGACAAGCACTTCCATTTTCATTATCAATAACGAGTATACTCATTCAAGAAGAAAACAATAATCAGCTAGAGTAAAACGCGTTGTATACAAGATCATAGGGTTTTGGCTGTCTCATACAAATAAAAAGTTAGAGCGAAATCGTTCCAATCTCTTGCTTCATATAAGATCTTTTATGATTTCACCATAATCCTTCTATTTCATTCAAAAGACTTCCTTCTCTACATTTTGTATATAATGTTTTTGCATATCTCATCAATACTCTACTGTTAACATTTCATAATTTATTAAATATTCTTGTTTTCAGTAGAAGATTGGAGGTATGGGATCAGATTGCCCCAAGGCATGTCACAGGTTTCGATAGCATCATCTCGAGCATGTTGAAATTGAAAGTATATTTTTCGTCAAAAAAAAATAATCATAAAGACAACCATATTGTCATATCATTTAATGATTAGAAGCTGGAATAAACATTAAGAATAACTAATCCATGAATTTTTCACAATAATGTTCTTAGAATAGATCTTTGCGGCAGAACACCAAATGATACACTGATAACATAAAAATCATACATAATACAGCAATTACTTGATGTTCTAAAGACAAATTTCTTTTAATCCTTTCGTTTGTGAGATGACCAAACATATTGAGATAGAATGTCCTTTCATAAGAGAAACGCTGGAATCAGAAGACATCACCACTAGATTTGTCAACTCTAGTGAACACTTGACAAACATATTCACCAAGTCTCCAAGCGAAGCATATACAACATCTATGCTCTAGCTTGAGGAAGAGTGTTATAATTAGAGAAATAGAGGCAAAACCTATATAACCAGAAATATCTAGATTATACATGTATTATTACTAGGAACGTTTTTAATTATTCTCGTGTCATAATTACAAGAGGATTTAAAATTTCCTCTATTTCTTTTATTGATTTCATTTTCTCAATATAAATAAAGTATTTGTACAGTCTCGGAAACACATTATTTCAGCCCAATGTCTTTATCTTTCCTATAGTTTAATAATAATATTTAATATAAAAGTTTCAATAGTTGATGAGCAATAACATTTCACCCATTGGTTATACAGATGGAAATTAAATAAAACCACACCTGGAGGATCCACACTGAACACAAGCAGATGACGCAAGTCCTGCCTGATTGGATTGGATAAATCTTCAGAAGAGACCAACCACGGCAATGGTGGCAAGCATGCCAGCACTTGTGAAGAGAATGGTCGTGTATTTATATCATTTTCTATCAAAACCACCTAATTTGAAACAAAAAGAAGAGGCGTCATTATCATTAATTTGGTTTAGTTGGTTAAAAATATAACAAATAGTTGCCTTATCATATTCAGAATTCGGATATATGAAATTGTGAACATTGTCAACTAGCAAGACACAAGTATTAAACATTAGAGTTCAGGTACTGCAGGATTTAAAACAATAACAATAAATCATGAAACACCAAGTAAACCATCATAATATATCAGAAAACATACAAAATGATGAATAGGTCATTCCATAAGTGGGGAAAGTGCGGGGTCTTATGATTGGTATTAGTCATTAAAGACACAGTGTAAGCTAGAATTTATCAAATTCTTGTGTACCAAACAATATTGAAATAAAAACCAAATCAGAATGAATAAAAATTACAGAAAACAGTTCAGGAAGTATCTTATGATGTCTGCACTCTGCAGTCCACAGCATACAATAAATACCATCCTACAACAGTGTGGCAAACATTTAAAATGCTTCCTTGCACAGAAGGTATTTTCAATTATGAGTTTCCTTGCATGTGTTCAAGGGAAATAACAATTCTGATTCCTTTCTAGTTAATGAAATCATCAACAAAATGGAACAAGCTGAGTAAGTTGCAGAGACCATAAGCATGTGGGCAGGTTCTTAATGATTTCTTCCCGTGACTGATGATTATATATTAGTTTTCACAACTTAGGTTTGAAACCTCACATTTTAATCATCAAGATAATGAGATGAAGGGAAAAGACATAACTTCCTAGACAATTTAATATGAATCAGCTTCATCAAAAACATAATAGCAATCAAGCAGAAGGTGCCATACCTCACTTTCAGTATCTCTATCACCTATCTCCCCTATAGTTCTCACATAATGGCCTGATGGATATCTAGACTGACGATCCCAAGAATCAACTGCAACAATAATCCTCTTATCCAAAAGGTTCTCAAGTTGGCGTGTTTGGATTCGAATCTTGGGAATTCTGCGATCTTTGGAGACAAACAAGGCATGGGCAATTCCACCACTTCCTGCAGGCATAGGCATTGGCTCCAAAGATCCACAATACCTGAAAAAAACAATTTAAATATACCAATTGTCAAACAACAGAACATGTACAGTTAAAAAATTAAATATACAGACCCACACTCATTGGTTAACATTTCAATAAAAACATTCCGATCAGTTAACAATGCCCAACATTTATATAACAAATGCTAAATCTATCTCAAAGAAAGAATCTACATGCACCTTTATACTCAAAGACATGTCAAACTTTCCGGTTCATTTCACTTTAATTTTTCACCTTAAATGTCATACCTAAAGCTACCTCGTGTATGTAAGAATAGGTTGCCGTCACATAATCACATCACAAAAATCAGCTATATAGTTAACTATCTCCCTTTTGCATTGACAATATAAACAGTAAATGTACGTTGACAGTTACAAACATATTACGTATCTAACAATGTCTTATAGATATAGTTGCTAAGACTATACAATGTAAATATTAATGAACCTACACCAATGTGATCAAACAATTTAAAATTTGTTCATTTAGCAGTTAGCTTGCACACTAATAATTTTCGATGCAATTTCAAGGGATCAGAAGACTCTTGGTTTTTGGTGAAATGAAGTTTGCAATACTCCTTAATGTGAAGACAATCACACTGTTAAACTCTAGTAGATTTAAAGCCATTCGTTAGGTCTATAGCCCAAAGAACACTTGTTTGAGGAAGCATGTTAGATATAAAAAACATTCATTAGGTCTTTAGCCTAAGAGAGTAAAGTTTTGGGAAAGTTGGCCATTGACAAAGACCACAAAATTAGAAAAAAATTTGAATTTCTCAGCCAAACAAGCATAGCTTGTACGAGTGTAGAGTGCAAGCCCAATCTCTAACAACAAATCAGCAGAGCTTGAAGATTGTATGCTTCAATTCCTATATGTTCTGGTTCAACTTGCCTTTTACTAACTTACAGGATTAGTTGATGGAACAATACTCATGAAATGATTAAGGATTTTGAAGAGTGCTACATTCTAAAGGGTAAGGCAATCCATATTCTGCTGTGACAAAACTTTGTAAAGTCTTTCTTGCACTGAGTCCTTCCAGATGCATCCTCATGATGAAAAATTTTATCAAATATAAGAAAAAAATATGGAATGTTCACAAAATTGTTTCTGCAAAAATGTTGTCCGTTATCTGCATTTAAAATAGGTTTGTGCTAAAGTGATGTAGAAAGTAGTGTAGCTTCATGGTGCTAGTAAAATGAATGCATCCCATTCACATATAGTGCAACTGACATTAAAAAAAAAAAAAAAAAAAAAAAAAAAAAAAAAAAAAAAAAAAAAAAAAAAAAAAAAAAAAAAAAAAACTCAAAAAAAGTTTTGGTCAACAGCTACAGCTGACAATTCAAAATTACATTACTGCTTCAGCAAACTTCATATTTTGTAATTATATGTTCGGATCCATCTACATTTCTTTACCACTTCTTACCAATTCAGAAAAAACTAATAAAACAATGACAATATCAGAACATCCCTTAATTACTATAGATAAAAGAGATACTAGTTTCCTCTACTGAAAAAAAGTGACTTCAATTTCCAATAACATTAAAACCAGTTTGAAAATAAAACAGAAATGCTTTGTTAAGGAAAGACGGAAATAAGAGAGGTTCAATGAATTCCATGCATCTAAAGTCTAAACTATACAGCAGAGCCAAATTATAAAAACTAAGATATTAAATGCATAAATTAGTTCCACTAATTAACATAATTACATGATTTCATTAACCTATATAAAATGAACTTTAGACACTAAACATATATCCGACAAGCTCAACACAATTAAAAAGATACTTACGAATGCCAGTTCCTCTTTATAATACCAACAATACGACCAGACGGACGACTGGGTACAGCATTTACTTGTCCAGAAGAACCCTGCTGAGGAATAGTCCTAGGTGCAACATCAGCACTATTTGGAGCTAGATGAACATCTTCATTGTCATTCTCATCTTCTGCAAGCAAATAATATTACTTGATGATGGGGCATTAAATGTAAAAAACAAGTTGTAACCAAACAAATTAGAAACTTTGATTAAGTTCAAAACTTGTAACTCATGTGTAAGAAGGCCCAAAGTATCTTAGTAAACGTTATTCATCAGCTACATGATTGTACAAAAATTATTCTCTTGTAAACAAACCAATCATATGATTTAGTATGTCACTCAAGCTCAATCGGCTAAGGAATAACTGAAAATGTTTCTGGGAAAGAGCTTTAGAAAGTTTAACAATATGGATGTTTTAATTTATAGTGAAGGATTTTCCCCTCCAAATTACCCAATGGCCATATATGTAGATTTTTCATCCTTCAAACCTTTTGGCTCACTGAAATTTAATAATAAAGATTTTGTATTAACTTTCCATTAAATGTCTCTCTTCCTCAATTTTAATTTTTTTGACATTATGAATAACATAAAAGATAGAAATTTCTATAAGAACTGACAAAGTTTACTGCAGATACGTTTTTAAAATAAAATTTCCAGAATCTAATAATGAGTTACATTTCCAGATCTATGAACAAAAGTAAAAGCCCAGGACTTGCTAACCTCAGTCATGTTTTAAAGACTTTCCTTTCTAAGTTAAATTAAGCAATAATATTAACTTTGCAAAGAATAAATTCTTACAAGCGACAAGTCTGACTCATGCCAGACTACAAATAATCTAACAATTAACGTACCTTCACCAGCTATAGATAGAGATGAGACTTCTTGCCACTGGTCCTGTGGCAGAAGTTCAGCTGCCACAATATCCCCATCAAAAGCCCGATTCATGTTTGAGCGCCCATAAATAACTATTTCATCACCAATGCTCTCCCTCCCAACATATGCTTCAAACGGATTGTAACGGTTTACACGAAGCTTCCCTTGATGATATATTCCACGATGCAAACCAGAAGTAATTTCTGACATTGGCTTATGCTGAAAATTAACACAGCATAAACACTCCATCCTGTCATTTTAACCAAATATACAGACACAAACTCCTAGATACAAATGACATTAACTTGATACCTCTGAATAGATGACTTTCCTCTTGGATGGTCTAAGATCTTCAACCTCTTCCATGTTCACATCTTCTGATACAGGCCGCACAAGCAGATCAAGTAGATCAGGTTGGTCTAAAGACTTGACGTATGACTCGACTGAAGCAAAAGACAAATTGGATAGTAAGATTTAAGGATGACTCCATTCACCAAAACTTCAGTCTTGAGATTCCTCACAGACACAACTGAAGTGCAATGCAACATACATTTCAAATGCCAATAAATATAACTACCTGTTTCAGCAAAAATGCCCTCTTCGGTAGCCTTCCTTTTGTTCTCTCTATCATTAGTTATAAGCAAAACCTTTACTGCACCACCAAGATGATTCTGATACCACTGAGTAGCCACTCGGATAGCTGCATTACCACTATTTAAAGTTAAATCCTCAAATCTGTTTTATCTCCATTGGCAAATTGTGTTGCAAACCATCCAGGTGAACCAGACAACAAATAAAGTATAAGTAAAGAATAAATTCAAAGCTCATCAGAAAAACCAACCTCTATCATTCCTATCATTTTTAGTTTCCCCACTCATTTCCTTAACATACGTATCCCTGCAAACAGAAACAAAATCAAATATAGGTAGTCTATATGCACTCATCCACAAGCAGAAAAAATAGGCCACATGCCATGAAGCAAATTCACATCTGTGAAAGTTAGAACTACTTCACTAAATACTAATGAAAAGGTATTAACTCAATAAAAGAAACAAAGCCCTCAAACTAAGCCACTTAAAAGGTCTATTCTACAGAGATGTCTTTCATTCTGACAGCAATGATTAATCAATTTAGTTGGGCTAATATTTAGTTAATTTACCATGAAATTATTTTTTCCCAATCTACAGACCACAAAGCTATTTCCCTGACTTTTTTGCTAAATTTTAGATTTTAGACTACTAACATTTAATTTTACAGCATCACCTATTAAAATATGCATAAAGAGAAGCTTATAGGTGGGCATGTGAAGTTTGTTTACACAACCTCTTTATGTGTTATTTTAGAGATTTAGAGAAGAGTACATTAGAAAAGCTCTAATGTAATGCACAAATATGCTGCTACATTGTTGCAAAGAAATGCCACATCTTTCAAGGATAAATACTTTCACAGAAACTTCAACAGGAAAACATGGTTTTCCATACTGGAGTTTGCATAGGCTTAACCTGGAAGGGTCTCAAAGTTCAATATGCAACAAGATTGGTGAAGCCTTTGGTTTGTGTTTTCTTTTTGCTATTTGAGAGAGGACATTTTATCCTACTTCATCACCTTTTTAGCCTAACTATTTCTTCATTAATCAGAAACAAACCAATATCAGCTTAATGTGCGTGGGCTGTTGCTTTATTCTTGATTTCCTTCAGATTGGGTGGTGATAATTGTTCTAACTCTGGGAGGGGATTTTGGTAAGGAAGTTTCTTGTCAAGAAGAGGCTTTCACTCATAGTTTACAGCATTCTAATGTGTACTACTAGCTCATTCATTCATCACTATTTCAAGGTCTTTCCTTAAATTGGGACTTCCACTATTGATGAGATTTGATTGAAAGAAAGAAAAAAAAAAAAAAAAAAAAAAAAAAAACAAACGACAATATCTTTTGGTGTTACATGGCCCATTTATTTCTCAGCAATTAATATAGAACTTGGATTCCTCTAGTGCGGTCTTTAAGTCTTCCTTTCAGTTGTTAACCAAAAACATAGTCTTCAGAGATTCACACTTGACACACTAATTTGAGGTCAGGTCTTTTGTTTGACAAGCAAGTACTTAATAGGGATAATACAAATGAACTTGCTACCGAATTATAGACCTCCAAGTAGACCACATATTATTTGGACAGTAATATAGATACTTTCCTTTAGAATAAACTTTCAGGATTATCTGGGAATAATATGGGTGTGCCCTTCAAAAATGGTGATGGTTCATTAAAAGGCATAAAAAAACAAGGAAACGAAAAGCTTATAGTAGAGTGTAATCTTTACAGTCCACTGGTCCACCGAGGCTGGGGCAAAATGCACATATAATGTTTAACATTGATTCAATGCATGTTCATACTTGTTTTGGACTTGAGATAGAGTTACTTGTTGGATGTGCAACAAAAAAATTGATCAGCCTTGTTGCATTCTTAATTTTGTTCTTCCTCTCCTTTATAACAATACGGTAACATAATCTCCCCAAACTACAAACTAGTAGTGAGTCGTTCAAAAAGGGCCACAAAAAAGCATACCTGTGGTACTCATTGGAAAAAACATAGAACTTCTTCGTGGAATTGCTACAGAGAGCTCTTATACGGTTGTAAACAGCCATGTTCTTGTTCTTAACCTCTTCCAACACAATGGACAACACCACAATGTTCTCAAATGCCTGATTCTCCAGCAAATCAATCTGCCACCACAACACAGTATTCATTCAATTCAAAAAAACACATCTTCCTTGGCAGCATAGTAAAGCAATTTAAATTAAAATTAAGAAGGAAGCAGACCTGGTTGAGCACGACATTGGTGTCCACGACAAGAATGGTGGAAGGGGAAGCGTCGAGGCGAGCACCTGAAGTATCGCAAACGGTGCAAAACGGTGCGCCGCAGTATATGTCGTCACGCAGGTAGTGCTCCCGCACTTGCTACTCCCAACCAAAAAAAAAAAAAAAAAAAAAAAACAGAAAAATTAATTATTTATTATTTATTTGTAAACAAAAATGAGGGATAAGATAGAAAAAGAAAAGGGGCAGAGTGAGTTAGGGTAAGAGAGGACGAAGGTGCACCTTCATGACCTTGCCGGCCCTGGTTTTCTTGACGAAGGACTTGTTGTGGAGCATGTTGGCGGAGAAGAAGATTGCTTAGCAGGTGATCTTTCTTGGAGAGTGCGTGTGTGCTTATATCGACGCTCTTTGTACTTTGGAAGGACGAAGATTCTAGCGTGGGAGAGAAAAAGTTTATTCTCCTGAAGTCTTTCCCTTAGCGCCTAGGAAAGGAACAGTGGCGCTTAGCGGTGGTGGTCACAATCGGTGGTGCTGTGTAGAAGCAGGACACAGGTGGAGGCGCGCGGCGGCAGCGGGTAGCGGCGCCACTGTGGAGGTAGCAGAGGGTAAGCAGTTGAGGGAGACGAGAGAATTGTTAAACCAAAAGGTTTTGAAAATTTGAGGGAATTATGATTAATTGTTAATTAAACTTATAAATTTAATGTAATATTATTATATTACTCGAGGAACTTGTAATTTTGTTTCTGTATAGATTGAATTATTATATATATATATATATAAACTATTTATCGACATTTTTATTGTTATTTATGATATTTTAAATATTTATAAAGTTATACAGTAAAGTTGATATATTTTGATTTAATATGTTTAAGTACTATTTTAAAAATATCACTTTTATAATATTATAATAAATAATATTTTACCCATAAAAAATAATTTATTATATTTATTTTTTTACATTTGATTATTTAGATTTTAAGCACTTTATAATAATATAATACTTTTATATGAAATAAAAGAGATAATAGTCACTTTACTAAAATATAATAATAATAATAATATTATTATTATAATCTTCTTTTTAAATATTTAATAAATACATTTTAGTTATTACATTAAGACATAATATATATTTAAATATATTTTAAGCATATCGATAATTAATTTATACATATTGTATCTGAAAACTTTAAATGTTACAGGTTTTTGCGTCATTAACGTCGGACTCTAGTTCATTGCACTCGATGACACATGTTTAGAAATACATATTTTTGCAATGATATCGAAGGTTAAGAAACATTAGACGAGATATGATAATTGTTAAGATTTTGTTTTGATTTAAATTACTTAATTTAATAATTTCTAGTGTTAAGGGAATAGCTGTTTGTTATCAACCGAGTCTTTAGCCAGTTACCACACTTATAGGAGTCGTGATGTGTGGGTTGTTTAAGTTCTATTTTCAACTTTGATGTAAGGCTATATATAGCCATATCATTTATGCAATAAGTATGATTCTTATTCTTCAACATTCAGTATTTTATTTATCAGCAATCTGTTTCTAACATCTGGTATCAGAGCCCCTTAACAGGGGCCTGATTAACTTGAGAAGCAGTAGTCTTTTCAATAAAGTGGTAACTTGAACATGGTGACAGAAAATGGCTTTGTACAACCAGCGATCCCAAAGCTTGATGGACACTATGATCACTGGGCAATGCTTATGGAGAATTTCCTACGCTCCAAGGAGTACTGGAGTTTGATTGAAAATGGGATTCCTGCTGCAGTAGAAGGAGTTGAGCTCACTAAAGGGCAAAAGAAGGCTATTGAGGATCAAAAACTGAAGGATTTGAAGGCTAAGAATTATCTGTTCCAAGCAATTGATCGATCAGTTCTAGAGATTGTCCTAAACAAAGACACAGCAAAGAGTATTTGGGATTCCTTGAAGCAGAAATATCAAGGAACGACAAGAGTCAAACGAGCACAATTACAAGCGCTCGGAGGGAATTTGAAGTGCTTCAAATAAAGAGAGCGAATCTGTGAATTAGTACTTTGCTCGCACACTAACTATTGCCAACAAGATGCAAACTCATGGTGAAACTATGGGAGATGTTGCTGTCATTGAGAAGATCCTAAGATCCATGACTCCTAAGTTTAATTATGTTGTATGTTCTATTGAAGAGTCACATCACATTGATACCTTATCTATTGATCAGCTGCAAAGTAGCCTTCTGGTGCACGAACAACGCATGAATGGTCCTATTGTTGACGAACAAGCACTTAAGGTTACCCATGATAATCAGCCCAGAGGAAGAGGACGTGGTCGTGGTGGATTTAGAGGTCGTGAAAGAGGAAGAAGCGTGTCAACCTATGACAAATCTACCGTGGAGTGTTATGGCTGTCACAAGTTAGGACATTACCAATATGAATGTCCAAGTAAAGAAAAAGAGGCAAACTATGCAGAAGCACAAGAGGAAATGTTGTTGATGGCATATGAGAAGAACAATCAAGCCAGAAGAAAAGATGTATGGTTTCTTGATTCTGGTTGTAGCAATCATATATGTGGCAAAAAGGAGTTTTTCTCTGATCTTAATGAAGAATTCTATGAATTTGTGAAGCTTGGAAATAACTCAACCATGACTGTGAAGGGAAAAGGCAATGTGAGGTTGCAAGTAAATGAAAATTTTTCAAATTATCACTAGAGTATTATATGTACCAGATCTGAAGAATAATCTACTTAGCATTGGACAACTACAAGAAACGGGACTTGAAATCTTGTTCCATCATGATAAGTGCAAAATTTATCATCTTGAGAGGGGCTTGATTATAAAAACTGGAATGTCATCAAATCGAATGTTTATCCTGCTTGCAACGTGTCATCCAAAGGAGTCCACATGCTTCAATATAATCACAGAGGATTCAACTCAATTGTGGCATTGTAGATATGGACATTTGCATTACAAAGGTTTGAAGACTCTTGAGCAGAAAGAGATGGTGAGTGGTCTGCCAAAACTCAAGGCTCCATCAAAACTTTGTAAAACGTGCTTAATAGGGAAGCAACATAGAGGACCGTTTCCAAAGGAAAACACATGGAGGGCTTCCTAAATTCTTCAATTGGTGCATGCTGATATCTGTGAGCCAATTAACCCCATCTCAAATAGCAAGAAAAGGTACATGATAACCTTCATAGATGATTATAGTCGAAAGACTTGGATTTACTTCTTGATACCATAAAATGTAACACCCCACAAAATTAAAGTTTCTATTATGACAGCTAAAGTATTATCATCATGTGTATCTCACAGTATTCCATAGTTAACATATATCAAAATTACATAATAAAGCTAAACTGAAATTTCAAAACATATTTACAATATCATATACAAGTTTTTTCAAAATAATGCACTATTCCTAACAGCATCCTTCAACCTAGATGATCTCCCAAAGATCCATCTGCAGCACTATCTGCTCCCGTGTCAAGACACGATCATCACAGATAGAAAATCAAACACAATACAACCAAAGAAAAGGGTAAGCTAACCAAATTTTAACAAATAAAAAACATTCAATTTCATGTATCATCACAATAAAAGAATCTAACACACTACAAACATGACTCTACTTCCGGAAGACTCGTGCATTGAATAGACCCCGAGATATGCACCTGTCATACATCTCCAAACTGTGAATCCACACAGCCC
>Ga0209700_107365_pt1 | contig 15676 bp, 7 predicted proteins | sample SiratroredBW_FD_187528 | JGI IMG/M metagenome (GOLD analysis project Ga0209700, IMG submission 187528) | Root nodule microbial communities of legume samples collected from California, USA - Siratro red BW (SPAdes) (version 2) | ecosystem: Host-associated > Plants > Roots > Nodule | place: USA...
GAGGAGAAGAAAGATCAAGGTGAAAGAGAAGTAAAAAAGAGTCACCATGGTTGTTCAAGGTGCTAAGACACTGTTTGGCAGATTCTTGTTTCTGTGAGTTTATATAAAGACGTGAGAAGGGCGTGAATGGATAGAGCTTACGTAATGGATGATTTCATACAACGGTTAGCATCACTCCTTGCGAGAGGTGAAACTTCAAATTACTCGTGCACTACATGACAATATAACGCACAAAGAAACTTGCACTCAATTCTAAGATTAACTTTAACTCAATTTAAGCATGAGACATGATACTTTTAAACCGGTGGGAAATAACTCATTAGGATAGTTTTGTCAATTCGTCTGAATTGATAAGGGTTGTTTCGTCATTTAAATGTTTAAGGAATCCACCAATGCATGTCTTGATCTGACAATTTTGCTCGCAAGAGGAGCGTCACCTTGAAAAGAGTGCAACAATTGCTTCCATGCACCTTGAAAGTGGATGATGAATTTGAATCTTCACTCTGTAGACATGCAGAGTGATAAGGTAAAGTTTGTTAAAAAGCATAATTTTGATAGTTACTGTGTCTCGTACCAATGGTTGGTGGATACACATGAAAAGAAATGATTTGTGAGTTTGATTGGTACAATGTTGAATGTGTGTACAGATGGCAGACATGCGTTGGAACTTCTAAGGTCTTAGACATCAATGCTAAATTTGATTGTCAGATTGAAAAATGCATGCGCGTTTCTTAGCTCTGCAAGCAAAAATCACCCATAGTTTGCTTTATACAAAGACATTGAAATATGTGCCAATTGATCACTGGTTTAAATTGTTGACAAATAAACATCAACGTATTAATTTTAGCATTGAGATGTTCAATTAGGTTAATTTTAGCATTGAGATGTTCGCTTAGGTTATAAACACAAGAAACTGCTGCAAAACAGTAGCTGTTCCTTCCATCAAAACATTTGCTTTATCTGTTTTTTCATGCTTTCCAGATTTCTAATAAATGCCAAATTTGACTGAGATGCAATAGACGCATGCGTGTAACTTATCTCAATGCATAGAAAATGCTAATGAATTGATGATTAAATATTATAAGAAAATTGATCAGATTACATCCCACCGCTTACACGATAAATGCTGCTGAGATGCATTAGGACGATCTATCTTTCTTCTAGAGGATTCGAAATTATTTGTATTAACAACAATACATAAATTTTTATAACCGGTTATTTATTTGTCAACACAATCATTGCTAACTTTTTTATATATAATTGAGATTATGTAGAAACTTAAAAAATAAATTTTAAAAACAAAAATGGTATCATAAGAGAAAGTTACTATTTAACTTCCACACTAAACATAAATTTAAAGATAAATTTTGTATGCGTTTCTTTATTACAATAATACATGGTAGATTGATTAAATAAGAGTAATTAAACAATTAAATATAACTCTCTTATCTTTATCTTATCTTTATTTGAATTGCATTTTAATTTTATTATTTTTTATCAGTTATAGTAAATAAAAATAAATAAGATAATACAGTTACATCAACCTCTATAAAAAATATAAATATGCACATAAAACATAAAAACACATAAAATTTACTCTGCATTAACTTTTTACTTTTCTGTTTAACTTAAAAGCACTAAAAAAAGTTGATCTAAAGAGTAAGTGGATGATGAATTTGAATTTTCACTCTCTGCATGTTTGCCATATGTAAACGGATTCGTTGTATCAGTCAAAAACTCTCATACAATATATATATATATATATATATATATATATATATATATAAAGTTGTTTCTTCCTATAAGAGGTGATTATTTATTATAAAGTAAAGATTTTACTAATGAGCTGACCAACACCAAATAATATAGTTAGTTGTTTATGGTTTACCATCTCACTTATAGACAAAAGTATTTTACTATAAAATCCTCCGAACCAAATAAGAAATTCCTGAAGACCTTTCTATATAAACTTGTACTTGTTCCTAAATAAATGAATTTGACTATGTACATACACATACATTATTCATTATTCGTTATATATCTTAAATTACAAAGCATCATTTTTATTAACATTGTAAGTCATTAGTTAGAATTTTTAATATAACTTTGATTTTTATATATATTTTCTTACTTAAACTTCTCCAATAATTAAGTTTAATTCAAATTTGACTTTGTCAAAACTTTTTTTAATTTTTTTAACAACAGAACATAAAATTAATAAGAATATTGAAAGGGAGCTCCAACCCATACAAAAGACAAATATAATAAATCCTCCTAAATCTTAATCCTACACCTTCAGTACCATCCAACCTTGAAAACCTCATTACTAACCATTTACATACCCAATTGGAATAAATGTACGCCCTAAGTACATACAAGACATAAACAAATTGGCAGACAATCATGATTCTGTCAACCAATTCTATATACAAACTATAACATGTACACTCATGATAATTTAGTAATAAATGTAGAAATTCCTTTATATTAATACTAAACCGGCTAGCTGCTCCCAAACATCTAAATGCTTTTCTGTTTTCAGAGATATCTGATTCTTGCAACTCTTCCATGCGGATGAGCCCGCATGTCTCTAAAAATATAATATGTTCTTCCTCCAATCATGTATCACATGTTGGGTCTTCTTTTGGAAGCTTGTGATTCATGTAAAATCGCTTTATTCCGTCATTCAAATATTTATAACGACACTCTAAGATTAGTACTATATGAGCATTGCTATGCGCTTTCATCATAAATCTAAACTAAGGAAACTGGTGTTTGTAAGATTAATCTACTATTATTGTATTCCCCATATGCATGCCCAACTAAAATTTTATTAAAGGGGAGAAATTAAGGAAATGTGACTAAGTCTTCTAATGAGAAAATCACGCTATAAATACAAAATAAACGAGAATGAAGAAAATAAAGATGACAAGATTTAACAAGGTTCAATAATTTGTATACGTCCTTGAGAGTGTTTGATCGGCTGTATTTTATTAGAGAGATCACCAAACTAGGGTTACAATTACATATGGTTATATAAATAACCCTAAATAAGGTATAATAACCAAAATATTCCTACACTCCTAGCTCAACTCACAAAACCTATAACTTCTCCTTTCATTTGGTATTATGAGTCATACCTAACACATCTCCACCTTGACGAATACACACCCCTTTAGAAGATTTATAATCCGAAAGTATCAAACACATATAGTGGGCAGGGCTACCATGTTTCTCTAGTAACTATAAACATTCAACAAATCCAAGCCATGCTTGAACTTGTCTGTGGTAACTTGCTTGATTAACATGTCAGTTGCATTCTCACAGTACCAATCTTCTACAATAATATCTCACCAGATGCAATCAATTCTCTGATCTTGTGAAACCTTACATCAATATGTTTTGTTCTAGCATTGTATATTTGGTTCTTTACAAAATAAATAGCACTCTGCTGTCACAATGCAACTGAACTCAACTTACTGAACACCCAATTCATTTACTAACCCGGTAAGCCACAAAACTTCTTTTACAACCTCAATTACTACCATGTATTCAGCTTCAATAGTAGATAATGCAACAATATAGATAAAAAATTCTACAAATGCACTTTTTAGTTCCTTTTTCTGTCAATTGTTTATTCACCTTTAATTGTTATACAGAAAATTCGAGAAGAATAACCATATAGATAGAAATATATATAATTAGAAATCATACTTTGAAAGACCAGATTGTTCTTTTGTTTTTGATTTTTTTCTATCAATCTTTATTTATTTCACCTCCTTTCATTAATGTGTTTAATTGAGAGAATGAAGATGAACTATTCCAACCTCTGGTGTGGTATGAAAAAAAAAATAATACTTCAAATAAGTTTCTAATTTTCTCTTACAAGAATGTGCATATAAGTCTATAGGCGAACAATTTATACTATTATAAAAAAAATTAAGAAACGATAATGTTTATATATATATATATATATATATATATATATATATATATATTAATTCTAAATGATGTGAGATTTTTCAATAGTTCTAAATAATTAGTTATGATAAAAGTCTTTTCAATTAACTGTTCTAAGAATTGAAGTATATAGGTAGACTTTGGATTAATTTATTTTAAGCACTCTCTTTTCTTATATATGCTTCAATTATAAATATTTGAGTGAAATTTATTCAAACAAGGCCGAACTACTTCGTAGATATATGATTTTTTTTTTATATAAATCTGCATGTATCTAATAACATAAAATAAGATTAAAGTAAATGTAAATTATCTTTATAATTTATCATAAAAATACGAACCGTTAGAAATTTTCCTACATTCTTTTATACGAATTTAATATTATGTAATATTTTATCTCAAGATAGCATTTACAAAGTTGTGAAATACATATATAAGTTATAGTCTAAAACTTATAGTGAAAGAAGTTATATTCGATTAACTTTTATAGTAGTTTTTTCATCTGATTTTTGTAAAAGCTTTGTCATCTAACTTTTGTAGAACTTTCCTTATCTAACTTTTTCACTAAAAAAATACACAAGTAAACTTTAGCTTCTTGGAAAAGCTTAATTCATTTCAATTTCAATTACTTTCTTTTCTTATAAATAATTAGTAAAATTTATTCAAACAACATTAAAGTACTTATTAAATATGTGTTTCTCATGTTTTTTATTTTTTGAACAGCATGTGTTTCTCATGTAAACATATAAGTTATAAGTTATTGTTACTAATGAAAATAAAATAATATTAAAATGTTGTTGCATTTATAATGTAAATGTAAATGTGAAATAATTTATCATAAAGAGATAAATTGTTAAATGTGTTAATAAGTGATGATAAAATGTTAAATGCATTAATAAGTGATATGAGACTTTCCAACACTTTATTATAGGTTTTGTTTTGATGTCATGTAAGATTTAATTTTAAAACAATTTAACATTTGTAAAGTTGTCAGACATAAATTATACTCCAAAACTTAGTCCATATCTCTCTTTCAAATATTTCTCCTGTAACTTATTCAAGAAAAATATTTGAAATGTTAAAATAGTTAATATTTCTCCTGTAATATATGAATAAATATATTTGAAATATTTAAATAGTTAATATTTCTCCTGTAATATATGAATAAATATATTTGAAATATTTAAATTTCATTTCAATAATTTTATTATTGTGACATACAAAAGGAGGGGAGAACCTTTGGCATGTTTAATTAAAAATTTGAACTTCTGTTGAGAAAGAACTAACTTGTCAATTCAAGAGTCATTTACTGACTTTAATATAAAATTTTATTATGCAGGACCAAGTCTGTTACTTTTAGGAACTCCATAACTATTTGACTCAATTCTTTTCACATATTTTATAAGTTTTAATAAATAATATCTAAGATTTATGACTAATTTATATATTTATGAGTATCAAATATTTTTTAAAGTACTCAATAAATTACAAAACTTTTTATTTACAGCTCTAACTAATAATTATTCGTATTTTATCTATGGTGTCATGTTAATTCTTCGAACCAATATTTCAAATATATTTATTATAAAAATCAATGTGTTTTCAATACTCATGAAATGATTTATGTCATCACATAATTCAGAAAAATTAATGGACACATGAACAATTAACTGATACCTAAATAATATAATACATAGGTAAAAACAATTAATATATATATATATATATATATATATATATAATTTAGAAAGTGCTCTTGAAAAAACAATTGTCGGTACTAAATAATGGTAGATACATTAATAATTATTTAAACTTATTTTTTAATAAAAATATTAGTAATACAAAAGAGAATAATATTTTTAAAACCTTTAAATCAATTCAAATGTATATTTAATGGATGTTCTCCAGCCTCAAAAGAGTACTTTTGAATCATGCTCTTTGATATTTTTTTTTTTTTATAATAAAGCAGTTGGAATTAAATTATAAAATTTTATTTTGTATGTAATTAAAGTTGAACATGTGTCTAAATCAATAATTAAAAAATGTAATATTTAAATTGAGTTTTATATAATTTTTTAAGAATTCAATTTATTAACATTTTCTTATGAGTATTATTCCATAATTAATTGTGGCACATTTAATACAAAATTTTAAATAAGATCCTTCAAATATTTCTCTCCAAACATAGTGCCCTTTGGGCGGATAACTTTATGAGTTGGAATAGAGAGAAGTTGTTCTGTTGAGCGATCTTAAATGTAAGCGACAAAAAAATTGTCATGAGTGTTATCAGTACTTTCTAAATGGTTAATGAATCAATTTGAGTTATTAAAACAAATTTAGTAGGACGTTAGCTGTGATGGTACCTAGGAAGGATCATAGATAGTTAGTAGATTATGGGTAGAAAGGATATTGGTACTTTATTTGTGTAGGTTATCTGATGTGTAATAGAAGACCCAACAAGAGATTTTTGTTTGGAGTAGGAGCAGATTACATCTTCAAGAATTTGTGAGGTCATCCGTTTGGAGGAGGTGCAAGATTCACGTGTCTTTGGATGGTTGGAAGAATTCACATACTTTGGGAGCAACTAGCTGTTTGACATTCTTTTTTTTTACTTGTATCTATATAGTTTATGGAGTGTTCTTGTTGTAGTGTGTTTTTGACAATGGTGGATAGAATCTCTGCTTGTATGCAAAATGCATTGCATGTACTTAGGCTTTTCACTCTAATTGGATATTTGTGTGTGTAAGATTTGAATCTAGGGTAGAAATACTTTTTTTGTATTGTGTTTTCTGTATTAGGGTTGGAGCACTCCTTAAGTGCTTCCATTAATTTTATGTTTCGCTGTTAAAAAAAAAAAGAGGATTGGGATAGGATTAAATGGAATTACTTGAGATCCATTGTCAAAAAGGAAAATTCTGGAATAGTTTGAATTTAAGAAACGAAGTTGGCTGGGGTGCGTAATCAGCTGTGTCACTCGTTGTAGGTTCTAACGATATTGGTTGGGTACATAAAAATGTGGATAAGGAAGGTGAAGGAATATTGACATTGTGGAACAATAATGTTTTTCAATGTGAAAGGATTGAAGAGGGAAAAGGTTTTATAGCTGTAGAAGGGTAGTACAGAACTGGTGAAGGGGATAGAATTGTACTCATAGGGATTATAAACGTTTATTCCATAGGTAACTTGATTGAGAAATCTGCTTTGTAGGAAAATCTTGGTCGCATTAAGAACAGAAACTTTAACATTGCTTAGTTTGTAGTAGGAGATTTCAATTCTGTCAAAGATTCGTCCGAAAGAGAAGGGGTAGGACATCATTCCGTGAAGAAGTCTAAGATGGAGGGGTTTAATAAGTTTATAGACAATAATTTATTGTTAGACCTTCCAGTTGTTGGGAGAAAGTTTACTTGGTATAGACTTAATGGAACGAAAAAAACATATTAGATAGAGCTTTGGTCTCGAATAATTGGATGGAAATATGACCAGGGTCAAGATTGTATGTTCTTAACAGGCAAGTATCAAATCATTATGCCTCAGTGATTAAAAATAAGATAATTGATTGGGTTCTGAAGCCCTTTCAGTCTTTTGACCCATAGAAAGAATTAAAAGGGTTTAAGGAGGTGATAAGAGAGGCTTGAGCTTGTAATGTTAATTGTGACAATGCATTAGAAGGTCTTTAAATTAAACTTGAAGGACTTAAGTGAGCTCTAAAACAGTGGAGGGAGCAGGTGTGCTATAGGGAGAAAGCAAAGAAGGTCAGAAAAGTCTCAAGGGACTAACCATGTCATACATGATTGATGATTCATTTGTTTTAGAGACTGTGAGAGTTCATAGCTTGGAGATGTATGACAGTTGTATATCTTCGGATCTATTCAATGCACGAGTCTTTCGACCAGAAGTAGAGTCAAGTTTATAGTTTATCAGTATCTTATAATTGAAATTGCATTTAATTAGCTGAGATGAATGATCTTGAGGCATTTGAATTGTGTTAATCCTTGTACATTATTCTAAATGATTTTGAATTACTTAAAATTGAAAATTGGTTAACTTACCTTTTTTTCTAGTTGTGCTTGGATTTTGATATCTATCTGTGATGATCATATTTTGATACGAAAGCAGACGGTGCTATAGATGGATCTTTAGAAGACTACTTAGGTTGAGAAATGTTGATAAACATATTGTTTTCTTTTGAAAAACTTGTATGTGATTTTGTAAACATGTTTTAAAATTGCAGTTTAGTATGATTATGTAGTTTAATACCTATTAATTATGAATTAATGTAAAATGTGCATGATTGTGTTATCTTAACTGAAGTTATATTTTGTGAAGTAAGATGTTTTGAGAGAGAAGCAATCTCTTTACCTGTATCTTATGAACCATCATTAATTTTATCTATTAAGATGTATAATATGAAATTACATTCCATTATTTTATCTATTATTAAAAAGTATAATGAAGTATGAAATTAGAATCCAAGAATTCATTTAAGACACTTACATATTTTAGGTGTCTTAGATATATATCTTTTGATATCCAACATCTTTTTTCTCAAATCATATATGTAATAAATTGTAAATATTTCATTTATCTCACTAAAAAAATATTTGATTTTTGAACTTATTATATTTAAAAAAAATTGTGGTCTATTAACTTAATTTTTTTTATATAAAAATTAGTATGTATTTTTTAATATTATGTCATCACACGCGATCAAAGGAAATAAATGGACACACGAGTTGTAAAATAAAAAAACTAAGATAATATTTAACTTAGAAGGTACTCTTACAAAATTTATTGAGTACTAAAGAAAAATAAAAATTGTGCATATATGAACACATAAAAATTCAGTAAATTTATGTTTTAATTAAAAGTGTTTTTAATACAAAAGAAAATAATATCTCTTTTTGCTTTTTGATATGGCAATATTTTGCAGTTTTGCAGAGAAAGTTTATGAATAGAGTGGCCTTTGATTTTTATTTTCTTATATAATAAATTAATTTAATTTAAATTATATTTGTTTGGGTGCTAAACTGAATTTAATTCTTTTTAATGTTTTAGGATTATTATTTTGTTGAAAAGAACGTGCGAAATAGGTAGATTCTAAATTAATTTGAAAAATACAAAATATAATCTTTATTTTAAGACATTATTTAAAAAAATGGAATATTAGAATCTGTTTGACTACATGCACTTATATGCACCTTATAGTAAGAGAAAAGATATTAGAATCTGTCTGTTTGACTATGTGCACTTATATGCACTTTGTATGCTTGTACGAATTGTTATTTTCTCATACCAAAACTTCATAGATTTCATCTCTATTAAACCTGTTTAAATACAGTAACCAATAGAGGTAATCAACATTGGATTTTAAATATGAATTTTATTATTTTAAAAAATAAAATATAATAAAACAATTTTGGATTAAAAAAATGTTTTAAGAGTCAATAATTTATTTTTTATATATTTATTTCTAATTTCTTTCAATTTTAAAATTTGAAAGAAAAAGTTTAAATATTTTCATATCTATGTATTTTTTATATTTTTAATATATTAATAAAAAAATTATAAATATTTTCTTTCTCATTCAACTTGTTTCGATTGAGTGATCAAATTGATTAAAATGATAGTGAGAACTTTTTAAATTTATATTAAAAAAATGTAACACTTTAACCTTATTTTATTCTTACAGTAGAAATAACTCATGGTTACATGTTTATTTATAAACACATAAATATTGTTCAAATAATTTGTACTACAAATATTTATAAAAGAAAAAAATAATTAAATAAACTGAACATTAAATTGTTTTAACCTGAAATATTTATAATGTATTAGAGGTTATAGTAAAATGTTGGGAAGTCTCACCTTAATTATTAATGCAATTAATCATTAGTCTCTTCCTAACTAAATTATGAAAATAACTTCTATTTACATTACAAATGTTTATTTCAATAATAGAAATAACTTATATATAAATATTTACATTATAAGTGTATTTTCTTTTTGTGCAGGATATTTGGTGCTAAACAGAGAGCCCAACATGTGATACATGATTGGAGAAAAGCATATTATATTTTCAGGAACGTGCGAGCTCATCGGCATGGAGGAGTTGTAAGAATCACATATCTCTAAAAAATGAAAAGCATTCAGATATTTTGAAAGCAACTAGTTGCTTTAGTATTAATATAAAAATATTTCTACATTCATTATTAAGGTGTCTTTCAGATATATTGGAGCAGCTAGTTACTTTAGTACTAATATAAAAATATTTCTACATTTATTACTAAGGTGTAATGAGTGTACATGTTATAGTTTGTATAGAGAATTTTGTTGACAGAATCATGAATCATGATTGTACCCTAATTTATTTATGTGTTGTTTGTACTTAGGGAGTACATTTATTCCAATTGGGTATGTGAATGGTTAGTAATGAGGTTTTCAAGGTTGGATGGTACTATATACGTGTAGGATTAAGATTTAGGAGGATTTATTATATTTGTCATGTGCTTTTGTATGGGTTGGAGCACCCTTTCAATATTCTTATTAATTTTATGTTCTGTTGTTAAAAAAGTTAAAAAATGTTTTGACAAAGTCAAATTTGAATTAAACTTAATTATTGGAGAAGTTTAAGTAAGAACACATATATAAAAATCAAAGTTATATTAAAAATTCTAACTAATGGCTTAACAATGTTAATAAAAATAATGCTTTGTAATTTAAGATATATATCGAATAATGAATAATGTATGTGTATGTACATAGTCCATTCATTTATTTAGGAGCAAGTACAAGTTTATATAAAAAGGTCTTTAGGAATTTCTTATTTGGTTCGGAGGATTTTATAGTAAAAAACTTGTCTATAAGTGAAATGGTAAACCATAAACAACTAACTATATTATTTGGTGTTGGTCAGTTCATTAGTAAAATCTTTACTTTATAATAAATAATCACCTCTTATAAGGAGAAACAACTTTATATATATATATATATATATATATATATATATATATATATATATATATATTGTATCAGAGTTTTGATAGCTGCTAATTTTGGAGTGTTTTTATATATGAAAAAGCTTGAGTACTTGTAGATTTAAGTGTTTTTTAAAACAGTAATTATCTCTAATAATTTGAGAGATTTTGAATCTGAATTTAGGTTTTGAGTCTTGAGTTAAAGGAAATCATTTAATGTTAATTATTGTGAAATTTCAGGTATAAAAGAATGAAAAAAAATAAGAGATTGGAAGATTCATGAAAAAAAGAAATATAAAGTTTAAAATAAAAAAAACCCAAGCAAAAAGTCACTTAACCTAGGCCCAAAACCGAGTTTAAAAAGACGATTTTAGATTTTCCGATCAAGACCTAGAGGAACGGAGGTAGAAGGCAGGGACGAAAGCGAAGCACCAATTCTCTTCTTTTCTTGCAATGTTCTTTTCATTAGATTGTAATGGCTACTATGGGTAGCTAATTTTTCATCTTTGGGATTGAATGTAATCTTTTGAACTCATTTGTATTTTGGTGATTTTCATATATAATATTCAGTTTCTACCCAATTAGTATTTTCATCTTGCGCTTAATGCTAGATTTTATCTGATCAATAGAGTATTGATTTTAATTCTTGAATTTAACTGGAAAGTACTTTTAAGTTTCTAACCTCGATGAAAATACTCAATATATTAGAATACTAGAGATAGGTATCAGTGTATTGATTGCGTATAATATCTGTTCTTAATGCTGGGTAATGTACTAAATAGCTGAGAGATCAGTGTTTAGGAAATTTCCTTATGAAATTTATGCAAGCTTTATGGCCAATCAGGAAAATACTGAAGCTTCTATCTGAAATCTTGAGACATAAGTGGGACAGTTGGCAAAACAATTAGCAGATTAACAAGGGAGTCAATTTTCAGCCAACACACAAACTAATCCCAAGGAGCATTGCAAGTCAATCACAACAAAGAGTGGGAAAGTTGTAGGAGAAGGCATTGATGATAATCTTGTTGAGAGAGAGAAAAGAGTTGAGGAAGAAAAACTTGTGAGGGAGAAAAGGGGAAGAATAAAGAGAAAAGTGAGAATAGTGATGAAAAAAAAGAAGAAAATAAAAAGAGTGAAAATCAAGTGAGAAGTCCTCCAAATGTTACTCCTTTAAAAGATGTACCTTATCCACATGCTCCGTCAAGGAAGAGTAAAGAGAGACAATTTGTAGGATTCATGGATATTCTCAAAAGGCTGCAGATCAATATCCCTTTCACTGAAGCCTTAGAGCAGATGCCAACTTATACTAGATTTATGAAAGAATTGTTGACCAATAAGAGAAAATTTCCTGAGCAAGAGACAACTGAATTTGAAGCTGGATGCAGTGCTATTATTCAGAAATCTTAGCCACAAAAATCTAGAGATTTAGGAAGTTTTACTTTGCCTGTCACCATAGGAAATCTCACAGTGGGAAGAACTTTATTGGATCTTGGAGCAAGCATTAACCTTATACTTTTCTCCATGCTGAAGAAGATTGGAGATGTTGAAGTGAGACCGACAAGGATGACTCTACAACTAGTTGACAGATCCATAAGATATCCATATGGGATTGTTAAAGACTTGATAGTGAAAGTGGATAATTTTTTTCCCAGTGGATTTTGTGGTCATAGACATGGAGGAGGATGTTGAAGTTCCCTTGATTTTAGGAAGGTCATTCATGAAAACTGCTAGACTCATCATTGATGTTGATAAAGGGAAACTTAAAGTGCGCGTGCAAGATGAAGAAGTGAACTTTGATGTTTTTGAAGTTACGAAACATCCACGTGATGCAAAAAAATGTTTTAGAGTAGATGCTCTAGATGAAAATTGTACTAAATAGCAAAAGAGAATATGTGCATTTCATCCTTTGATGAAATGATAAAGGGGAAGAAAGAGAAGTGCAGAAATGTTGGGTAAGGCAAGGAAAATTCCCAAGAGTAGTGACCAAAAGTAAAGAAGGCCTCATGGAGCAGTGGAGTTAGAAGATCCCACTTTTCAGAGAAGTTGGGTGGTAAATGGCCAGAGGTTGAAGCATTATCTTGGTGGTGAGATTGAACAGCTCACCACAGTGATTCATCTGAGCGACTAATGATCATCAGGTGTCAAGCTATATGACGTTAAACGAGCGCTTCCTGGGAGGCAACCCAATGTTTGTGTGTGTTTAAATTTTATGTTTGCATATTTAGTATTGTTTTTAGTGGAATTTAGCACGAACCTTGGATCACTAGTGAAAAGTATTGTAGAGAGATTTTCGTGCCAAAAAAAAATGCAGAACCCTGACCAATTCAACTCTTATGTCGCATGGCCTGGTGACAGGCCCAGTTTTCATGGGAGAGGTGGAGTAACATTTGTAGGAGTAGGGACATCCACCACTACAGCAGATGAGGAGGAAGTAGATCAAGGAAATCAGGATGTAGAATTTGACACTGACTTTGAAAGGATTATGGAGGGAGAGTAATTCTAATCCTGATAAAACACTGGGTTCTGTAATATAAATATTACAATATGTTTGCTTTAATTTTCCGTAATTGAGCTCTTGTTATTTTTTTATGTTTGATGTGTGGTACTTAGCATAATTCCGTGGTTGAGTAAAAATTAGACTTATGATTGTTCTTAGTTAGATTAGCTTATTGAATTGGGAAAATTGAGTGGATTAGAATTCTTGAGTTTAGTTGAGTGTGAGATTAATGCATGAAAATTGAACAGGATTATGACTAGAACAAGGCTTGATAAAAATTGAGGAATTAAACCAATTAGCCAAGTGAGTCGTGAATCTTTAAACAGTAAAGAGTTCCACTGAGTTTTGTATCAAGTTGGTGTTGCCTGGTTTTTTGTGTTATTTTACTTCACAGATGAAAACATAGAGATGATTAAGACATTTTTGTAAATAAACACTTTAATCCAAAGCCAAAAAGCCAACCAGGTACAATTAATAACTAATTTTTTTGATAACCCTTTGAGCTAAATAGCTGAGGGATCAGTGTTAGAAAATTTTCTTATAAATTTCATGTCAGAGGAATCGGTGTAAATGATTTTTATATGTGCATCAATAACATCAATAGTGTAGTTACGAATATTGTATGTTTTTATCAAATCTAAAATATGAATGAGAGAGATAGATAAAGTTGAATCCCACAGTTCTTCTAGATCTTTTAAAACAATTTTAATACTCGTTGATTTATTTTATTATTGCTCTTTTATTGTTCTTTTGTTATTTAAATCAAATCATTATCAAATCATCCTGAAAAATTTATTTGCTTAGTAAGTAGTGAAACTGAGATTTTTAAGCAAAGTTGTTATTTATGGAATCAACATTTATATTTTAAAATCTATATTACTTTTGACTCAGTACACTTAAAAAAAAAAGTTATAAGTTTTTTAATATATAGCAAACATGTAATATGAAAAAACAGATAAAATAAATGTTTTGCTGGAAAGAATAGCGGTCACTGCTTTGCAGCAGTTTCTTGTGTTTATAACCTAATGGAACATCTCAATGCTAAAATTAACCTAATTGAACATCTCAATGTTAAAATTAATACGTTGATTTTAATTTGTCAACATTTTAAACCATTGATCAATGGCACACATTTCAATGTCTTTGTATAAAGCAAACTATGGGTGAATTTTGGTTGCAGAGCTAAGATTCACGCATGCATTGTTCAATCTGACAATTAAATTTGACATTTATGTCTAAGACCTTAGAAGTTCCAACGCATGTCTGCCATCTGTACACACATTTAACATTGTACCAATCAAACTCACAAATCATTTATTTTCATCTGTATTCACTTGGTATGAGACACAATAACTATCAATATTATGATTTTTAACAAACTTTACCTTATCCTTTTCCATCACACATTACTTTTCTCTTTCTTAGACAATCATATTTCCCTTACACATTATAGCTCAAGCAACAAAGTAAAATTGAACAAACACTCACACTATGAATTTGAATTCTTGTATTAATGAATGGAATAAAATGAAATGCAAAAGAACTACCATTTTGATTGAATATTTTAAGGGAGAATGAAATAAAAAGAACTATTCCATGATGCCCCTATTTTGGAGGGAGGAAAAGGGAGGTTCTGGTTGGAACATAGAGTGAATTTCTTCTGCTTTCGCACCATTTTATCCCTTTTTAAACCATTAAGCAAAGGAACCAATTTCATTCTATTATATTTCCTTCTATCATTCCAAATGTGGTTTTATCATTAAAGCTAAGTGCACCCTTATTTGCTCAATTAAAAAAATCACTTCGTGAAGTTCATTTGTTTTTTCCATTTATCATATATTCCATGATTCTTCTATATTTTGGTGTAGGGAATTAATATCTCAAATAGTACTATCACTTACAAAGTCCAGTCCTCCAAATCTGGTTATGGGAGTGGAACCGATGAATCTGTTGCAATATTAAAAAATGAATACATTTTATCTTTAAAATCAACATCATGCTTGTGTTCTTCAGTAACATTTTATATTCTCAGGTTGGAACTTTTCTACTTTCTATACGAACAACTTAACATATGAGTCGCCATCACAACCAATTTTCATGTTGTTCTTCTTCAACCACATAATATCTGTGACATTTGGTTGCAATTGTTTGACTGTGAACATTGAAGAAAGGCTAGTAGTGTAGCATGAGTTAAGGATCAAAACTAGCAAGAACCATGAAACCATCACTATGTGATTTTTTTTTT
>Ga0209700_107366_pt1 | contig 15672 bp, 9 predicted proteins | sample SiratroredBW_FD_187528 | JGI IMG/M metagenome (GOLD analysis project Ga0209700, IMG submission 187528) | Root nodule microbial communities of legume samples collected from California, USA - Siratro red BW (SPAdes) (version 2) | ecosystem: Host-associated > Plants > Roots > Nodule | place: USA...
AAAAAAAAAAAAAAAAATCCTTCAATCTAAACTACTTTTTTTTTATTGAAATTTACTGCTATTGTTGTAAGTATAAATTATTTTTACATTTTACTTAAATTGAAACTTTTAAAATTATTAGTCTAAATAAAAATAGTTTGCAATGTTTTTTAAATTTACTTTTTTTTTATTAATTCTCTTACTTAAAAAGTTAAATGTTTTTTTTACTATATTTTTAAGAGATTAAATGCGAATTTTTTGGATTCTTATTTTTTCTATAAAAATATTAATAAGTTATAATAAAAAGTATATAAACAGTCTACTTAAATTGATTAAAACAAATGAAAGGTATACTTAAATTTGAAATAAAGAATATTAATAGATAAAATTTAATTAAAAGTAATTATTCAAAATTAAATACTCTTATTAACATATATATGATTATCATTAAATGTTATATGTTTATAAGTGTATTTCCTAATTTCCACCTCATTGAGGGCTATTTCCTAATTTCAAGTTTCATCTCTTCAAATCCCTTCACATGATAGAAGATGTCATCCTGCAAATCCTTCCTCATGCACTACGAGAATTTAAAGGACATACCAAAGGACAGGACATAAAAGATAATATTATAATAGAAAACTTAATGATTAAGTTTATTGTTTTCATCAGGTTTTATCTTTTTAACTTAGACTTATTTTATATATTTATAAGTTTATTCAGTGTGATATATATTATAATTTTTAATTTTATATAAAAATATACAAATATGACAACTATAAAATTTGAATCAGGTTATTCAAAACTTCAGAAAAAAAAAAGAGTTGAACTTTTTGTTGAATCACAAAAAGGAACTATAGATAAATTTATAAAAATAAACAAAAAAAATGAATTGACAAAGATTAAACGGATTAACTTTATGGATTAGCTTTATTATCTATTGAAAAAAAACTTTATTATCTATTGAAAAAGATTTTTTAATTATGATAATTTAATAGATAATTTTGCATCACAAAAAGCTTGAAAAAGAAATTTTAGATAAAAATATTATAATTTTAAGTATTTATTAATTTAAAAAAGGCCTATTTTTTTATTCATTTTAGGCCATTTAAAATCTTGAGTCGTCACTGCTTAAGATTAACAGTTTTCTCTCAAGGTTGCCAATATTAGCTAGCCTTGACCAACCAATGTGACAAAGCTCACCCATTACATGACTTCCACACATGCCTTCATGTAATTCCTCCATTATATTAAAGCATATGAAGGGAGTCACAAAATGGCAGAGTTTAAGATGGGACGAAAATAACCATATTAATGTCCAAAATTGGGCACTTTTTTTTAGGTTTTTTTTCCATTTTGGTATACTTTTTCATATTAATGTCCAAAATGGGTAAAAAAATATTTTTATTTATTAAAATGGATAAATTCTATCAGCTAGATAGACATGATTTTAAACTGGTTAAGCAAAAGTGACATATTGATTATTTCAATAAAAAACATTAATTAAAATGGTTTCTCTTTCTGAAATCATTTTTTAATTATTTGACACTATATTTATTACTTTAACAATTCACAAAAGAAATTAATAATAATAATAATAATTACATAATAATAATAATTAAAAAAATTATAACAAGAAAATTAAGACATACAAATTTATTTTAAATTAAAACAAAATAACATAATGATGATAATAATAATAATAAGAATTCATATGAATTTAATTTAAATAATAATAATAATTTTAATTAAATTCATACAAATTTAATTTAAATAATAATAATAATTATTGAAACAATAATTATAATTAAATTCATACAAACTAAATTAAAATAATAATAATATATAATATTTAGAGATAATAATGATAATAATAATATAATAATTTTTTTAAAAAATAATAATAATAATATTTTAATAAATTTAATTAAAATAATAACAATAATAATGATTGTTATGATAATAATAATATAAAAATTTTTATAAATATAAAAAATAATATTTAATAATATAATATTAACTATTCATTAATAATAAATAAATTTAATAATAATTATTATTATTATTTAAATTAAATTTATATAAATTTAATTAAAATTATACTTTTTTTGTCTCATATTTTATTTTTATCCGTTGGTACCATTTTTATATTCCTATATTCCTAGCGATTCGCCTCCTTAACGTTTTTGTTGTAGTTCAGCATTGCCCCTTTACAGTTCTTCATGTGCCCTTATCATTTCTTCCACATGTTGTCTGCTCAGCCTCCCCCGCAGTCTTTCTCGCTCAGCCCATGCCTCCACCATAATCTTTCTCTTTCTCCTTCAGCCTCTGCTTGATTCTCTCCCTTTCTTCCTGTGCTTCTTCAGTCCTTTTTTCTCACCTCTGCATTTTCCTTATGCAAATCCTCTACAATGGTTAGTATTTGTTTTAGTGTGAGAGGGATTTTCGTCCTCTATATGTGCAACTTGTCATTGACTCCTCATTATTTATTGTTTTATTTTTTTTCTTCATTTTTAGTGGTGGTAGAACAAGTTGTACATGTATGTGAACTTCAAATATTCTGACCAGAAATATCGGTATTCCTAGCCAAAACATTCGATGATCTTTTTCTTTGACCATTTCCTCTGTTTTAACTAATTTATTACTTCTAGGCTTAAGTTCTCCTCCATACATATTTGGTGATGATTATGTCTTTATTTAAATTATATTATTTGTAATTAATGTCGAATAATTTGATTTGTTTTCCTTTTAAATGTTCTTGCCAGATAAGATAATATAGGTGTAGGTATTAATTCAGTGAAGGAAATATTTGATGTATTATATGATGACATATTAGAAAATATTAGATATTGTATTAACTTGGTCATATGTTTCTATAGTCTTTTAGAATCATCATCAAATATATCTTTTATGTACCTTTCAATTTTTCACCGAATATATGATCAAGGTGTAATTTCTTGCTGAGAAATCGTTTGTCTTTTATACGAGAAAAAGAGGCCTCATACATAATTGGATCAGTCCCATGGTTGGCTGAATCGGGTTCATGAGTTAAATATTTCAAGATGAAGATGAAAGGGAATCTCAAATTGAGAAGTCCAAATCAGAGGTAGCTCTGAAGCATTGTTTGAAAATAATTTTTATGTCAATAATTCATTGTTTGATTTAATATTTCCTCTAACTTATATCTATACGACACTGTCAGCTAAAGAATAGTCGACGACTTAGGGAATTGTCTCAAGTTGAACTTACTGTAATTAAAATAAGATCAACTCATTCTAGCTTTAAACCTATCGGAGTTCGTGATAAAGTGTTCTTTTAATTGAATCTGAAAACAGTAACAAACAAGTGAGGCACAAGTTTTGGGGAAAATGAAAATTGGTTTGAGTATTCCTACTGATAAACAAGGATACTCTCATAGGTAAGTTGCTCGGTTCATCGAAGCCCTAACTAAAACGATTCTTTCAAATTGTTTAAAATATACGGACTAAATCCGTACAAGTAATATTTTAAATAATTTAAAGTATATGATTAAATTGTTTAAATCGTTTAAAATAACTTTAGTTAAATATGTTTAATTGAATTGACGTGCTTTATTTTGTTGTTATAATTCTATTTATATTTAATTCCCTATTCATGCATGTATTGAAAAAACTTTATTTTTATTTGAAATTTAATACAAATAAGTAAATTAATTATTTATATTAAATTTTGACTATCCAATTCAACATTTTATTGAACAGTTTGAAAAAATTATTTATCATATATTACAATGCACAAATTAAATTTAACTTTTTCAAACGAGCTTCAATCGAATCAAGCATGACCTAGCCCTTTATCAATTACTAGTTAATAATACTTATTCTAATTGATCCTGATTCATTCTGATTGGTTCTAATTAATCTCAATCAACTATGGAATAGTAATTCGTGATTCTAAATGTACAAAATCACTATGGGTAATTATAAGGTTTAAATGAAAATATCCTATAAATATGACTTAGGGTTACCGGGAGTATCATCTATCTCATTATTCTCTTGCTCGTATATGTTTAAACATCTTCCTTTTTGCACTCTTACTTGAGCGTCAAAAAATCTTCTACAGGTGCAACCCTATTCAGTTCAACGCTACCAGCTCGGTTGTTCTTATCTCCACTACGGACAACCTGCACTTGGGTTAGGTAAGAACATTTGAAGCCCGTCGTGGGGCCCTGATAAAACTTTTCCCAAGACCGTTATTTAGGATAGATGGATCCAACACTACTAGAAGCTCTTTAGAAGCACGTTGAGGGAGTCGTCCAAAACAGAGTGGAAACTGTGAAGGCAACTCTCTAGGAGAGTGAGGCCAACGTGTATAATGCCTTCAACTATGCTCGTGAGGAGATGGTTGCTTGAATCCACAATTAGCAGAGAAACCATGACAAGGATATACGGGCTCTCTATGATCAGATGATGGCACTCTATCAAGAGATGGAGCAACTGTTCACTAACATCCACGCTCGTCACTCCCCTCGCTGGAATGGACGTACCACGGAGAAAGATTCATAGTAAACACCAACCTGGAGTCAAACACCTACCTGGAGTTAAACAGCTACGCAGACTCGGTCGAAATGATCTGGCAAGGTTGGAACTCCAGGACGAGACCAAGTACCCAGAGGAGAGGTCGGTAGGATCCCCTGAGGTACTACCACCATATGCCCTTCGGGGAGGTGACCCCACCCCCGATGAGGGACGACAGGGAGGCTCACATAAGCGGATTTCACCCTTTCACTCCCGAGGTGATGCAGGTTCGACTGTCATCCAAGTGGAAGTGATGGACTGTTAAGACCTACGATGGAAGCTTCGATTTTGGAAGGATGCGACTAGGTCACGGCGGTCGCCGACTTCGGCTCAGACCTTCTTGAAGTCCACTTCCTTCCCCATAATCTCTGAAAAATATATCATCAGATGAAATGTGTAAACATTAGAACTTCTAATATTTGCAAAACAAATCATATCTAGAAACAAAGCAGCAGGGTCCTCGACAAAGGAAAGATTGAGGAGTGCCCGGCTACTTATAGGGCGAGGAATCTGTCTAATGGTATTTACGGCCTCCCTCTCCTCGGGGGTGAGTAGGTACTCGACTCTTGACTTAAACCTTGTAGGAATTTGCAATATAATGAGAACCGAGGTGTGAAGTCAAGGTGGAATAAGAGGTGTTTCCCCATATCTTTAGAATGACATTGAAGTTTAAAGAATTTTGTTTTGAAGTATTTATAGGAGGAGCTATACAAAGTAAAGAGGAGGCTGCCATACGCAACAATCAGAGAGACCCAACCAACCGACTTGCGAATTTAACTTGGTAAAAGTACATAAAAATGTTTATTAGGGGTTCAAGGTTAAATTGCCGACACAATATCTCAAAACACTTTAAGAACGCCCAACTGTTGGGATACAACTGACTCAAGGTTCATGGTCGTCAACATTCCCACCTCAAAGTCGGTGAGTGGAAAGCTTATGTCATATTCCTTGAAGAGAAACTTGTATACATATTTGAAGTCATAGCTATTCGGTTTAGGTTTCATGTACACTCTTTCATCTGATTTACAATGCCTAGCTACGACATAGGCAGTGACCGACTCATCACAGACATTAAACATCGTTACAAAGTCATCCACTTTCTTTTTCGTATTGTACTCAGAAATGTATTGAGCCACTTCACCAAATACCCAGAAGTACTTTAGATCAACAGTATAAGGGTACCTATTCCTCCTGATTTTTTTCAAAATGTTTGAGGGTTTTGGCTTTGAAGGTGTTGGGTTTGGGTTCTTTCTCTTCCTAGGGTTCACTGTGGCCACCGGAGCGGTCGTCGAAACAAAAAAGGGAGGACGATTCGCCTCATTGGGGTTGGAGAAGAAGTATCCTCCGTGGGTTCCCCCTTGCCAAACAAAGATTCAGTTCGCTCAGAGGAGCTTGCCTCACCAGTAGGAGTAATCTTTCTATCTAACATAGTTCTACCAACATCAGAAAAAGCGGAAAAAGAAGAGAAAGAAGCCATGAACATACCTATAAGCAAAAGATTTCGTTGAGGAAAAGATAATGAAGAGCTCGGGGCACCCAGAAAGCTAAGTGGTGTTCCTTTGAATGTAATTGAGAAAGTGTTTGAAGGTAACTGAGAATGTGAAAAGCTTTTTTGAAAGGGGTTTCGCATTTTCGGTAACGTATACCAAATCCACTTGATCCAAGGGCCCCTGTCGAGCCAAGTATGCTAGGGAGTACGTGGCGTCATTTGGGGAAAGATAGAAATACGTCCCATCAAAGCCATGTCATGCCTTTTCCTTTGCCTCATTTAATACAAGTGATGATTACTCCTCCTCCAAGTCTAAAAAAACGTCCTACAAATACTTTATAGCTCCAAGCGAAGAATGCCTTATTCAAATAAAAAGGTAGGCCGAGGTGGGATCGTCGCGGTCATCCACACTGCAAGGTATGTCGAGACGAGTTTATCTCGGCCATCAACATGGTTCACTTGTTAGAATCACGAACTTGGGGGGCTTGTGTACCTACCTAGTAATAAGGTCAGGTTCAACTGAATCTAGTAATAAACCCACTATTAACTACCAGTTAATAGTACTTATTATAATTGATCTTGATTCAGTCTGATTGGTATGAGTTAACCTCAATTGACTACAGAATAATTCGTGATTCTAAACATACAACATCATTATGGATAATTATACGATTTAAATGACAAAGTCCTTTAAATATGACCTAATGTTATAGGGATTGTCATCTATCTTATTATTCTCTTGCTTATATTTTTAAACACCTTTTTTACACTTTTACCGACTTGATCATCGGAGAGTCTTCTACATATAGACCTCCATTCGGTTTAACCTACTAGCTCGGTTGCTGTTATCTCCACTACGGACCACCTACACTCGGGTAAAGTAAGAACAACTTTAATTTTGATGGAATTTTAATTTAAACCATTTATTTTATTCTGTCCGGATGAATACTTTGGGTAGTGCATATTTGATTGTTGAGACTTCTTTTTATTTAATAACGCAGACAAGATCTTGACTTAGTCGTTTGATAGATACATAAACTTGCAATTGGAATTAGTATTGGTTAAACTTGAATAACTTGGTTTGCATGTTGCTCTATAAATTACCATATATACCACACATAAATAAACACACTTTGGTTCCATAAAACACCTTCCTCTTCAATGGCAAATCAAGTCACAGTTATCAACCTTTCCTACTGTGCTCCTCACTCTATCACTCTACAAATTAATATTGGGAAAGGAGCCACTTACAATGAAAAGGACCATAGTCTCTTTTATATTGACGATACTTTTTTCTCACTTCACAACCGTCATATCTTGTATGATGGTACAAAAAACCCCATCGTATGATGGTACAAAAAACCCCATCGTCACTGTATACGATAAGGTTATAATCATTCTCAAGTTAATTAGCTTTATTAGTTTAATATTCACCCAGCTTCAAAAATAATCTCTGGTTAGATTTTTCATTCTAGCCACTAAACTAACCATGTTGTTCTTATTTTTAACTTCCATGCAGATTATGACGTTGCATGTGAGATGCAAAGTTTTCAAGGGTGAAAGCAATAAGTCATCTGAATTGCTATTTTCGGTGAAGGAAATCGATAACTCATCAAAGATCCCGAATGGGATTACTAAATTAAACGTGTTCCTCGCAAGCAACAAGAAAGAAGAAAAAACTGACTTTCGAGTCATCATTTATGGAAGCAAAAGGTCATGCACTGTTTATGCCGGTGAATCTTCTATCTTAGCCAAAGTATAACCACTAACTTAGTATATCTCTTTATATATATTAGTAATTCTTACAAAAATTTAAATATATTATGCTAAGAATATATGCATGTTTCTCTCTTTATTGTAGATGGAGAATAATGGTGGATTCAATGTCTTGGTCTATCCCAATATGGATTACGCATTTATGGTGACACTACTTATGATTGTTAATGATTTGGATTGTTCTGATGCCGAGTACAAGGATAATACACATAATATCATTGGTACCATAGGAAAGATTACAACTTCATCGTTTGAATCAAGTCAATAAATAACTATATTGTATAAGAAAATGTAAGTGAGGAAATAAATTTCGGATCCTCCCTAATCTACTTATATAGATGTGTGTTGCATTATATTGTATATTGTTGTATTATATTATATATGACTATTTTTATTATCTTATATCAATGCTAGCAAAGTTATTGATACCTTATAATAGATCCGAATGTGTGGGACAAGTTTTTTACTTGTGTCTCCTAATAACAAAACCAACTAAACAAAAAAGTATTCATCGATAGGAAAAACTTATCATAAAGTTATTCATATAAACCATTACTAAGAGGTGTTGATACGTGAATAACTTTATCCAGGAATTATTTTTGAATACTCAGTTATAACAAGCTACCCATAAATAAATTTGTGAATGACTTATTCATGAATTAATGTTTTATAATATACCTATGAACTTATTCACGGATAATTTATATATATATATATATAAGGATAACTTATTCATGGATCCATGCATCAATGATTATTATGAAAAAGATAGATGAACAAAAGATAAAATGAGAAAAAAATATTAGGATAAAAATATTTTCTCTATTTTTCTTTTGTGAAAAAAAATAAATGGTTGAATATATATATATATTATACCTATTATAAGTATAGTTAAAAAGAGAGGAAAACAAAACAAATAATGAATAAAGGTTAGACACCTGTGCAAAAGAAACAACTAAAAGTTAAAAAGTCAAAATAACAGATTTGATAACAATTTGATTATTATAAAGACAAAATAATGAAATTAATATTAATTTCTAGACCTCCTACAAAATGGAGAGTAAGTCATAAGTTTTTTTAAAAGGTAGGACAACCACTCACAAGTAGTTTCCTCTTTTTAGATACATTGTTTGTTAGAAATAACTTTCAAATACATGTCACAAATATGGAAAGTGACATCCTTATGCGTTCATGGTGCCTCTCATTATGAAAAACTACAGTTCTAATGTTGTTTACTTCATGGTGCCTCTCATTATGAAAAACTACAGTTCTAATGTTGTTTACTGAATAATGTCCTTCCATGTGTGGTCTAATAAGGTCAAAAGGAAAGTGTTTATAAGGAATTAATAAGTTTTTTAAAAGGTATGATAACCACCCATAAGTGGTTTCCTCTATTTAGATATGTGGTTCCCTATGAAGGACTTTTGAATACCTATAACAAATCTGAAAAGTAACATCCTCTTTTGTTCATGATGTCTCTCTTTATGAAAAATTACAGTTTTAATGTTGTTTACTGAATAATGTCCTTTCATGTGTGGTCCAATAAGGTCAAAAGGAAAGTGTTTGTAAGGAATTAATGAGTTTTTTAAAAGGTTTGACAACCACCTATAAGTGATTTCCTTGTTTACGTATGTGGTTTCGTTGGGAATGACTTTTTAATAACTGTAACAACTATGCAAAGTAACATCCTATTTCATTCATGGTACCTCTCATTAGGACAAATTACTAATAGTTCTAGTTTTGTTTAAAGAAGTTTGTCCTTCTGGTCCAATAAGTTCTTGTAGGAAATTATGAAGTTGTTTTAAAATGTGTGACAACCACACATAAGCGGTTCTAGTTCTTCTGTTTAGATATGCGATTCACTGGGAGTGACTTTATTCATGGTGTCTCTCATTATGAAAAACTACAATTTTAATGTTGTTCGGAGAAGCATGTCCTTTAATATGTGGTCCAATAAGGTCAAAGACGAAAGACGAAGTGCTTGCAAGAAATTAATAAGCTCTGGCGATCACCCACAATTGGTTTCCTCTATTAAATAATTCTGAATTTTTTTACTGTAATTTATCCTTGAATTTTTCACTAGTAAAAAAATGACATTTCACGGCAGGATATTACCACGGTTAATAGGGAACCGCACTGAAAAGAAGTATGGTGGCATTTTTGAAATTAAGTTTAACGATACTATCGCGGTTGCTGCTAGAACCGTGATGGTAAGACATACAAAATTAAAAAAAGAAAAGAAAAGAGAGATACCACCGCGGTTGTTTCCAGAACCGCGATAGTAGACATAAAATTGAAATTGAAATTTTTCTATAGGGACATACCATCGCGGTTGCCGCCATAACCGCGATGGTATGTGGACTAAATGAAATGAATGAGTATTTCTTCATCCCTCATCTCTCGCTCGCTGTAATTACAAACTCTTCCGCCATTAGATCTACTCTTCCTTCCCCTTCCGGCAAAAGTAATCTTTCCAAGGTATTCTTTCCACTTTATGTTTTCTTCTCTGTTTACTTCTTTCTTCGTTTTCATCCCATTATCATAGTACTCCAAGAACAACATCCTTTTCAGGCATTTCATCAAACATCTTCTCCCAATCCGAACATCCCCATTTCTCACTGCACCAGCCAGCATGGAGTTCCACATGACCACGTCTCTGTAAAGGGAATCTTTCTCAAACACCCTTTGGGAAGAATCAACATCACAACACTCAAAATATGATTGAATGAGAGCATTTCGGAAAAACACGTGGCAAGCATAACCGAGCTTGATGACGTGTGCATGAACTTGAAGACCCACTTTGTCGTTTATGTTGATTTTGGGGTTCTTGGAGCAAGAAGGTGAAGGTGTGCTGGTTAGGGTTGAGAAAACGACGTCCCATTGTGGAGTAGAGAGAAAGAGAGAGAGGGTGAAGAGTTGGCTTTGGCGTGACAGCAGATGAGGACCTTCATGGGGCACTTCAACGTGTACGTGCCGGACCTAGTGTTCTTCGGGGAGTCGTTCATGTCGTGGAGTGAGCGGAGCGAGTCGTTCCAAGCGGAGTGCTTGGTGAAGATGATGGAGACTCATGGGGTGCAGCGAATGAGCCTAGTGGGGATCAGCTACAGTGGGTTTGTAGCGTACAGGGTGGGTGCTCTGTTCCCTGAGATGGTGGAGAAGCTCGTGCTTTGCTGTGCTGGGGTGTGTTTGGAGGAGGTTGACATGCAGAATGGGTTGTTTAGGGTTTCCACTTTGGAAGAGGCTTCAAGCATCTTGTTGCCACAGACACCCAATAAGCTCAGGGAGTTGATGAAGCTTCATGCATCTCTTCCTTGCATTTAATTTTCCAATAAGATACCCTTCAAAATGTGAATCCTGCATTAGCATTCAACTCTGGATGGTTTGTATAGAATCTTTGTGGATTTGTAGATTACTTTCTTTTCTGTATGTAAAGTTTTCTTGAAAATTGATTTTAGTTTTGGAGTTTGATTGTCTTGTGTAATCCTTAACGTAATTAGTGCTTCTCTATGTGAATTTATAAATTTTTTCATTTGTCATTTCAAGTGAAGCAAACAGTTTTGATCAAGGCTCGTGCTAGTATCAAGATCAAATGATTTAGGACTTTAAACCAATTGTATTTACTACTGTGGCAGGTGATGTGTAAAGACTACATTGAAGAAAAGAGAGAATTACTTGAGGCAATATTGAAAGGCAGAAAGCTTTCCGATCTTTCTAAGATCCAACTTGTATTTGGTATTTGGATCTTCCTAAGATCCAACTAGGGACTAAGATTGAGTAGAAGAGAGAGAGTGAGTATCGGAGAGGGAAGGGAACGATGAAGGAGAGAAAACATAAAGAGAGAAAGTGAAGGGTGAAATAGGCATGGCCCCAAACGGACGTACCTCATTCAACATGGCTGCTGTCATTTTTAAAAAACAATGGACATAACAACGCACTTTTTAACAAATAACCGCGATGGTATGTGCGGGCTTTTATTATCGCGGTTGCTTAAGAATTGCGTTGGTATGTTATATTTTTTATCGCGGTTATACAACCGCGATGGTATCTTCAGTACTTTTTATTGCGGTTGGATCAACTGCGGTTTCGGAACCGCGTTTGTAAGCCTTATATAACCGCGATTAAATGTATTTTTTTTAATAGTGTTTCTACAACAAGGTAATATTGCATCCAAATTATTAAGCTCAAGACAAAGACTTGGAATAGAGTAATAAGTGATCGGCAAGGTTCTGATACGTGGTATCTTGTTAAAGGTTTTCAGTGAAAACAAGTATAGTTGATGGTGGAGGTGTTCTGATATGTGGTATCTTGTTAAGGGCAATGACTTGTTCCGAATCAGTGATTGGCAGAAGGGATTGACCCTTAATCCTTTAGCAAAGGCTTTAACGACCATTTCTTCGTTTGTAAGATGTACTCGTACATCTACTTCCTAAAACTGGTTAAGATAACTTCTAAGTGCCTCTATAGTCTACTATTTCATATTATTTCATATCGAACATATATGCAATTCCTGACAGTTCGTGAAACTCTCCATGAACATTTGTGAGAATGTCATGAACGAATCAATAGAATAATTAGAAATTCGGTTGAACAATTAGGAATTCGGTTGATCCATTGAATGACGGCTCCCGCAAATGTTCCAACGAACATCTTGCATCGATGTCCAAATATAAGCATTTGTGTTTGAAAAGCTTTTAGGTGTCATTTATATTTATGATAAGAAAGAGGATGTCTCGAACCATAAACATGATTGGATCGGTTCCATGGTTCGCTCATTCTCCTAAACGTGTCACTAGTACTAATCCATATTGCATCAAGCTTTTTGTCTAACTCCTACACATTTTGTCTACGTCCTACACATTTGTATTATGTCTCCTTATTATAAACACTTATATCATCTTTCCCATTTCTGAAAAAACTTTTCACGTATCATATTCTCCGTAGACAATCGAAAAAAAAAAAAAATAGCTCCCTTCTATCGGGTTCATGAGTTGATTATTTCAAGATAAAAGGGACGTACACTCTCAAATTGAGATATCTAAATTAAAGGTAGCTCTGAAACATTGTTAGAAAAATAATTTTTATCTCAATAATTTATTGTTTGATTTAATATTTCCTCTAACTTATATCTATACGACACTATGTGTCAGTTAAAAAATAGTCGATGACTTAGTGTGTTTTCGAATGTCAATTAGGGAATTGTGTCAAGTTGAACTTAAATTAGAAAAGAACAACTCATTCTAGCTTTAATCCTATCGGAGTTCGTGGTAAAGTGTTCTTTTTATTGAATCTGAAAGCAGTAGCAAACAAGTCAGGCTCAAGTTTTATGGAAAATGAAATTGGTTTGAGTATTCCAACTAAAATACAAACACACTCTCATAGGTAGTTGCTTCGTTAATGGAAACCATCGAAGCCCTAACGAAAACGAGTCTTTCAAATTGTTTAAAATATACGGACTAAATCCGTATAAGTAATATTTTAAATAATTTAAAGTATAAAGTTAAATTGTTTAAATCGTTTAAAATTTTTCTAGTTAAATATGTTTAATTGATGCGCTTTATTTTGTTGTTACAATTTTATTTATATTTAATTTCCTATCCATGCATATATATTGACAAACTTTATTCAACTGTTTGAAACAAATTATTTTTCATCTGTTACAATGCACAGATTAAATTTGACTTTAATTTTGATGGAATTTTAATTTAAAGCATACTTAATTGTGTAGTGCATATTTGATTGAGACGACTTTTAATGCTGACAAGATCTTGACTTAGTCGTGTGACAGATACATAAACTTGCAAACATAAACTTGCAATTGGAATTAGTATAATGGTTAAACTTGAATAACTTGGTTTGCATGTTGCTCTATAAATTGCCATATACCCAACACATGAATAAACACACTTTGGCTCCATAAAACACCTTCCTCTTCAATGGCAAATCAAGTCTCAGTTATCAACCCTTTCTACTGTGCTCCTCACTCTATCACCCTACAAATTAATATTGAGAAATGAGCCACTTACAATGAAAAGGATCATCGTCTCTTTTATAGTGACGATACTTTTTTCACACTTCACAACCGTCGTGTCTTGTATGATGATACACAGAACGCCATTGTCACTCTACACGATAAGGTTATAATCATTATTCTCAAGTTAATTAGTCTTATTAGTTTAATATTCACCCGGCTTGAAAAAAAAAATGTGTGTTAGATTTTCATTTTAGCTACTCAATTAACTATCTTAACTATCCTGTTACATTTAATAGTTTCATATCATTTTAGAGTTATGATCAAGGTAGTTTGAGTTGACGGGAGTTTTGAGGTCTAAAGTGAATAATGCTTTGAATGCGATGATTGATTTAATGTATAATGTTAAAATACTTAACTATGGTGCTTATTTTTAATTTCCATGCAGATAATGATGTCGCATGTGAAATGCAAAGTTTTCATGGGTGAAAGCAGTAAGTCATCTGAATTGCTATTTTCTGTGAAAGAAGTCGATAACTTGTCAAAAATCCCGAGTGGGATTACTAAATTAAATGTGTTCCTTGCAAAGAATAAAGAAGAAAAAAGAAGTGACTTTCGAGTCATCATTTATGGAAGCAAAAGGTCATGCACTGTTTATGCCGGTGAATCTCCTACTATCTTAGCCAAAGTATAACCACTAACTTAGTATATCTCTTTATATATATATTAGTAATTCTTACTAAAATTTAAATATATTATGCTAAAAATATATGCATGTTTCTCTCTTTATTGTAGATGGAGAATAATGGTGGATTCAATGTCTTGGTTTATCCCAATGTGGATTACGCATTTATAGTGACACTACTTATGATTGTTAATGACATTGTTCTGATGCCCTCGAGCCCAAGGATAATACACATAATATCGTTGGTGCCATAGGAAAGTTTACAATTGCATCGATTGTATAAGAAAATGTAAGTGAGGAAATAAATTTCGGGTTCTCTCTAATGTACTTCTATTGATTGATGTCTGCTGTATTATGTTGTATGTGACTATTTCTATTATCTATATTATATCAATGTTAGAAAAGTTATTCATACCTTACAATTGATCTGAAATGTGTGGAACAAAGTTTTTTTTTACTTGTATCTTGTCATAACAAAAGTAATATTAAAAAAATGTGAATTACATACAAAATATTACATATAAACATAAATTCATATATTACATACGGATATAATTTCGTATGTAAAATAGATATTATATATAAAATATTATAGACGAATATTCTGTACGTAAAATACACTTTAAATACAAACATTTATATACAGATTTGATTCTTTATATAAAAACACATTACATGCAAATATTTTTCGTACGTAAAGGTAATAGGTACAAATTTGATTTTTTTTTCACTTATGGATATTTCATTCTACTCTTTCTACATCTATAATAAAAAATACAGATAGGCAGATTACTCCCTCCGAAAGCAACTTCCACCATGACCATCTTACATCCTCATCACAGATTTATATATGGATTTTGAATATTATATACGGATTTCTTTATAATGTAATACACATTTTTTTAGTTGCAACAAAATTTTGTGGGTAAAAAAAAAAAAGTATTTACGGGTAGGAATAACTTATCATAAAGTTAGTTGCATTAACAGTTACAAATAGGTGTTGAAATGTGAATAACTTTACTCACGAATTATTTTTTCAATAACTTAGTTATAACAAGCATGAATAAATTTGTGAATAACTTATTTATGAATTAATATTTTATAATATAATCATAAACTTATTCATGGATAATATATATATATATATATATATATATATATATATATATATATATATATATATATATATATATATATATATAAATATATAATATATATA
>Ga0209700_107367_pt1 | contig 15663 bp, 4 predicted proteins | sample SiratroredBW_FD_187528 | JGI IMG/M metagenome (GOLD analysis project Ga0209700, IMG submission 187528) | Root nodule microbial communities of legume samples collected from California, USA - Siratro red BW (SPAdes) (version 2) | ecosystem: Host-associated > Plants > Roots > Nodule | place: USA...
AAAAAACAATAAAAAAAAAAAAAAAAAAGTCCTACTCAAATTTGATAATATTAATAATAAAAAAACTCAAAGGGGTAACCTTGTAGACTCAACAAAGACGTAGATTTGAAAAGTTAAAATGTTTTACTCCTGTTTTGCTAGATTAAAAACTGAGATAATGGAAAGGGCAACCCAAAATCAGACTTGCATGAAATTTAATTGTTATAAATAAAGACTGAATAATTTAATAAAGACAACGACCCGTAAAATAAAAAATTATTGAGACCTTTATTATTCCATATGGACGAAAAAGCAAGGAAAAAAAAAAAAACAAGGTTTAATATTTTTGTACCAAAGATTAGGTGAGTAGAAAGTTGTGAAGTTTTCAAGAACCAAATAACTGAAAGACACTTTTTTTTTTTATCCATGACATTAATTAACACCCACGAAACAAATTTACATAGCAAATATGGCATACCCTACTATCACAATTTCAACCTTTCTTCGTTGTGACTTAGGACTCTTGTATATATTTCAATGAACATGAACAAAAACTTTGCATTCATATAACAAAAAAAGAAGAATAGTTGGCTGGAAAAGAAAATAAGAGAAATACCTGTAATTCACTGAACTAGATATCAAAGTCTCACGATGCATGTACGTGTGTGTAACAATGGCAATATTTGGTGTGAGAAAAATTACAAATAGGTTTTTCATCAATCAAGAGGGATATAAGCCTGGTAGAAAGCTAAGTAGACAAGTTGAATTTGGAAGGGATGAAAAAATCTTGATCACAATAGTAGTATCTCTCAGATTTCCATATAAAGATGACTTCAATTTAGAAGGGATAGCAAAATCTTCTTTCACGACTTAATCTTTATCGGATTTCTTTAAAATTTATAAGAGAAAAATCTAATATAACAAACTAGCTACAATCAAGGAACGTTATAGTTGTTTGTTAAATAAGACTAAATATAAATTGATTCATCTTAAAAGTTTTAAAGAAATTTGCTTATTTTAGATATTTAAACCATAAACATATTATATCCTTAATCATTTACGTCATTAAATCTTTATCAAATCTTTAATTTCTCTCTAATATATTAAAATCTTATTATTTAAATAAAAATAATTATTACTAAATCTAAACTTAAGATATAAACATATAAGACCCTTTGAAGATAGGATATGAGAAAATTAATATATAACTAACTTATCATATTTTATTTTAGTATGATGTTTATTGTTGAATTATCACTGAGTTTGTTTTAATAGAGGGGGAGATTTTTATCTATAATATTTTTTTTATAAAGTTAAATTATAAATTAATAAAGTAAAGTTAATTAAGTTTCGAAAGAGAAAAATAATAAAAAATAGTTACAAACCATAAAAAATAAAATGATAAGGTATTGTGTACCAAAAGACCAATTAACAAACGATCTCATTAGTGACTACTGTGTCCACTATTTTATGATAATAAAAATTTAAAATAATTATTATAATAATTATTAATATAAAAAATTATTTAAAATTATATTAAATCTTTAAAAAATGTGTCTTCAGAACTAAACCAATTTTATTAATTTTATAATTTTATTATGGTTTATAAATAATAAAATTAACAAATTAAAAATGCGTTAAAAAAATTAAACAAATGTGTTTAGAAGAGAAGTTAAGAAACAAGAGGACAGGATTGTAAATAATTGTATGTAAAAAAATCAATTATAAAAGTGATCACTTTATAATGGTATAGATATAAGTTTTAAGAAAAAGTCACTATATAAATGAATATAATTTTATATATATCATAATTTTTATTCATATATTATCTTATATAATATTTATACTTTTAATTATTTCAATGCTTAAATTTAAATTAAATTATGTATTAGAGTATTAAATTAAATAAAATTGTTTAAATATTTTAAGATATCAATTCTAATTTTAAAATCTTAACTAATTTTTATGATATAAAAATAGTTATATGAATCAAATATTTTTATAATTTATATATTGAATATATTTTTATTATTATTATTATTATTATTATTATATTACATTATATTTTTATCTTATTATATCATATTATTATTATGCTATTATTTAAACTATTAGTCTTACACCATGTTCTAACTAAAATACACTCTCCTAACTTGAGTTTATTTCTAATGTTTTGTTTAATTTCATTTAAAAACATTTATTTAACTTCTTTGATTAGATTTTATATTTAAGAAAAACAATAAATATATCATATTTAATAAATAAAAATAATAATAACAATTCTTATTATATTTTATATTTAATAAATATTTTAGGACTGTATACATTATCAAATAATGATGTTAATATTATATTTTGTGTGATTAACTGTGTTTAATTATGGTAATCTACTTTTTAGTTTATATTATACTATTTATTTTATCACTATTATGTTAAAAGAGTATTTTGTGTAAATATGAATATACTTACTTCTAATGATACAATCTCCTTATAAAAATAGCTACATAACTTTAACTAAAAAATAATCTTTTAATTCTAACTTTATTTTCTCATAAATATATTTTTTTTTCATTTTTTCTAATTATATTATTTTATTAAAATTGTATACATGTGTAAAAGTATTATTATAAAAAAATAAAAATTATTGACAAGACAAATCTATTAAAATCTCTAAAATCCGTCGATAAATTGTATATAAATTTATCGACGGATTTCTGAATCCGTCAATAATTATCGATAATAGAAGTTTGTCAATAATTACCGACAAATTTCTAAATTCGTCGATAATTATTCGACAGACTTAAAATAGATATGTCGATAATTCTAACAAATAAATTTAACTGACAGATAATATCTATCGATAATAATATTTTACCAATAAATAAAGTTCTATCAATAAAATCTTATCGATAATTTAACTTTTTATATAATATACGTCTTTCTATTTTCTTGTGAAAATATAATTTTGATCTTATATTATATTTAATAAATGTTTTATGATAATATGGACTCTCAAATAATAATACTAATGAAATATGTACATTTTAAGAGATAAAAATTATTCAATTAACTATTATGAATCATGAATCAGATGTTATATATTTTACTTTCTAAATATAATATTGGATATTTTTATGAAATTCTGAAATATATATATATATATATATATATATATATATATATATATATATATATATATATATATATATATATGATCAAATTCTTGTTTAAGTTAAATAACTTAATTTTACTAAAAAGCCTTATTATCATACCTTCATTCTCTAAATCCACTTGAATTAAAATATGTCAAAGGTGGAGATCATGTTTATTGTGATTAACAATGTTTAATTATGATTTATCTATTTTAGTTTATGTTTAATTAGTTTTTTTTTTGTAAATATAGAATGTACTGACTTCTAGTTGTTTAATATTATTAAGTATTTGTTGATAAATTTCATTTGTTTATAATAATAATAATAATAATAATAATAATAATAATAATAATAATAATAATAATAATAAACTCTAAACGTACGTAACAAATAAAATAAATTTAGACTAAAATGATTTCGTTAGCAAAACTAATCCATTCTGTTTAATTGATTGATAAGTACTGCAATATTAAAAATGAAAAATAACAGAAGACAAAATATTCTAAATTCTACCAAACATAGTTAACTATGCAAAATAAAAACCTTTTGATCATATATTATATTTAATAAATGTTTTAGCATGATATGCACTCTCAAATAATAATATTAATGAAATACGTACATTTTTTTAAGATATAAACATTATTCAATTGTCTATTATGAATCAGATGTTATATATTTCACTTTCTAAATATAATATTAGATATTTTTATGAAATTCTAATATATATATATATATATATATATATATATATATATATATATATATATATTCAGCAAATAAATAAGAAGAATTTTTTAGATTAAACTCTGGTTTAAGTTAAATAACATAATTTTACTAAAAAGCCTTATTATCACACATTCATTCTCCAATTCAACTTGGATTAAAATATGTCAAAAGGTGGACATCATATTTATTGTAATTAACAGTGTTTAATTATGGTATATCTACATAAGCTTTTTGAGGAGATTATTGAATTATACAATCCAAAAGATTTTTATTTTTATATAGTTGACTAGGAAATTGGTAAAATTTGAAATATTGAAAGACTTTCTTATTGAATTTGGAGGATTAATTACCTTATTGAAATGTCCAACAACAACAATTTAATCTTGTTAGAAATTAGTATGATTATTGCCTTTTGCAAGAGAAGTATCACTAGGGAAAGGAGTAAGATGAAGTAACTCTATAATATCATAAGAAATAACAGAATTGGTAACAACTGAAAAAAAAACAAAAGAATTTGTAATCTTAGTTTGATGAGAATTTTTATAAGATATGTTCAAAAAATTTGATATCTCTAGATATAGAAATCCGATTGAAAGAAAGATCAAAAAGTTTATAGCCTTTATATTATTTAGAGTAATCCAAAAAAATAAATAGCAATAATGATTGAAGGAGTAAAATTGTGTTTACTGAACAACAAGGTAGAAGCATAACATAAAAAACTAACAAGTCTAAATTCAACTTAATTAACTATCTTATCATATAAAATTTCAAAAGAAGATTTTGAGTTTAGAATTAAATTAGGAGTTCTATTCACGAGTAATACATCAATTTTAATACATTCATTCAAAATTTCAAAAGAATATTAGAATGAAACATTAAAGCTCTAACATGTTTCCTTTCAACCACTGTTTGGCTAAAATTGTTCAACACAACAAAAAAAAAAATCAATGAAAACATGTCAAATCTGAAAATTTTAATAGTCTTATAAACTTGAGTTTAATATATGACCAGAATTAAGATATATTGATAGCACCATCAATCTTATATTTTAATAGGAGAACCCAGTTGAATTTACTTTTATTCTCAACTAGAGATAAAAAAAATATTTGAAATCATGATAAGTATGTTACTTAAAAGGACTGCATGTAACATATCAAACAAGTTTGAATTAAAGTGATTGGGATTAACAAAGATTAATCTACTATGTTTAATTAATTGACAAGAGTTGTAACAAAAATGAGGAGCAATCAAATTGTATAATCTGATGATGTTTCAGTCTGTACACTTTCGAATTATATAATCCGGTGATCTCCCAAACCGTACAATCCAAGAGTGAAAAACCTAAAACGAAACACGTTCCTCAGTTATTTGCAACAACTTCAATCACCTCCGACAACTTTCAATTACTTCCAACAGCCTTCAACCACCACAAAACACCACTAAAACCACCGCCATACAACCAACCACCACTATTCACCAAGCACACCCATGAAGCCTTTTTCAATCTTTTTATCAAAATCAAGAAAATGCTTCTAATTGGTTGCCACTCTTTTGATTGGCTTTGACCAATGATGATAAAAACTATAAAAATGTATTTTTAATATATGAACAGATGAAATTCATCAACAATACTTAAGTATTGAGATAATATACCTGCTCATAGATATTTAGAAAAAAGGAATTTGAAGAATATCACTATAATATCCTCTTTTTTCTTGATTTAAAATGACATTAATATTTTAATGATTGTTAAAATTAGCAGTGCTTTCAACTATATTTTAAATTGTTTTTAATAAAATAAGGGACTGAAAGATGACTGGTATATTTAAATTTACAGTCACAAACTTAAGTCAATCTAAGGTTATGTGTCAAATAAAATCTTAATAAAGACCTTAGAAAAAAAATATTCCAAAAAAGAAATTAGGACATGTTTTAGAATATAGAACTTAAGAAAATAATTTGTCACTATAAATTGACTATTTCATTAAAAAAAGTAAAATTTACCTAAACGAGTTCAAAGAATTAAAACCATGTTATTTAACGACGCGTGTCACTATAAAAAACATTAAAAATAAATAATAACTTATTTATAATGAAATCTTATTTCGTGTTTATTCAAATTTGTAATTATTTTATTAAAAAATCCAGTATTTTAAATTGTGAGCCCTGCACCTCCTCGTGTCTCTCTCTCACTTTTTCAAAAATCTCTTTTTCTTTTCTCTAGTTTTTCTCCATCCATACATCATCTCTCTTAAAATCTTAAAATCTAAATATACCCTGCAATAGCTAAGGAGTTAAGAATCATTTCTAACCGATCAGAATTTCAAACAGAGTAAGTCCATATATGCTCTAAAGATCCCTTAATCTCTGTTTTTCCTTAGGTTTTTGTCATCAATCTTAGTAGGGACAGTTAAGAAAAGTATTTCTCTCAACTTAATTAAGATTATACTGAAATTTGATTTTGTTCTGATGACTTGCTCTAGATCCCTAAAGATTGGGTTAGTGTCACTAGCTAGTTTGGATGAATTGTTTTGGGAAATGGTCACCAGGTAAGGAAAGCTAGTAACTTATTTTTATACTATTTAATTACTTTTAAATAGAACTCAGATAAAGACTTGAATATGTGACTATCAGTGCTCAAGTCTTTCTTGTAGGTCTGACTGGTCCTTGAGCACTGAATAAATTTGATTATCTTGATTTTTGTGTGATTAATAAACCTTATTTGAGTAATGATGTTAGAAAATAGTATGCAAGAATTTTTGATTGTTGTTTGATGGATTAAATATGACTTGTGATAAGACTTTGAAATGTTTTAGAAGTTTGAGATCAGTTATTGAATAAAATATGCTTTTATGCATGATTGATTGAGGAATTGTTTTTGAATGAATTTGATTGTTTATTTTGACTTAGTATGATTAACTTAACTGTGTTTTGAGTAATGAAGTATTATTTTGATGATGAAAAGATACTTGCATAATATGATTTGTGGTTTGAAAGAGTATTGATGTGAATGATTGAATGATGAAGTTGATGCCATACATTTGGGATAATGTACGAATTGTGCTTGTTTGTGTACATTAAGTATAGCACGCCTATGTTTAACAGAGATCCTCAAGCTTCACTGATGATCTAAGTCACATAGACTAAGGTATCAGATAGTGAGAAGCTGTGAGGGAGTTTATACACACCGGGACTGCTGGTGAGACTCGGTATTGGATGTTTGAGCTTACTCTGATCCTTTCTCTTAGATTCGAATGACAGTCTAAGTCTTGGGTATTAGATTAGTCCTTTCTCTTAGATTCGAATGGCAGTCTAAGTCTTGGGTATTGGATTAGTCCTTTCTCTTAGATTCGCTGGTAATCTAAGTCTTGGGTATTTTATTGATCCTTTCTCTTAGAATTGCTGAATGTAAGTCTTGGGTATTGGATTGATCCTTTCTCTTAGAATTGCTGAATCTAAGTCTTGGGTATTGGATTAGATGTTAGTCTCTGGTAGGGGCATACTTAATTGGTTTTCAAGAAGACGATAGGTCAATGTGTGGCCTATATGTGTGATATGGTCTATGTGTGGCCAATATGTATTGATGTGGTCTATGTGAGACCTTTATGTATGACATTTGACATGAGTACTTGAAATGAAAACGGAAAATTTGTATTGAAACTTGATATGCTAGACTTTAAAGAAATTCTTATGACTGAGATATTCTGTTCTATTTACATGTATTTAGTATTGAAATTTATATATTAATCTTTTAAGAAATTCTTGTGAATAGCTAATATGGTTTGCTCTTTTTGCATGTATTGATTATATTATAAAATTTTATTTTCACTAGCTTATCCTTGCTTTTCTTGTTGTTTTGTAAATTGTGATAATTGTACTATGTACATGAGCAGATATAAATGCAGATGCAGGACTATGCAGATGCAGGACTATGTAAAAGAGTGTAGACTTTATTTTAGAAATTTGTTCTTTTTATTGGATTCACTGTATGTTAAACAATATGTATTTTTGGGATGTTACATAAATTGTCAATCTAATGCATTCAAATACAAGATACATGAGTAATATGAAAAAATCGACTGAGATAAATTATTATCGTAAAAGTAAATGATAAAAGTATTTGATTAATAAAATTTTAATTAATAATTATAACTATCAGAATTAAAATATTGAATAAAGGTTAGTGAATTTCTTATATATAAACTTTTTTGAGACATCTCTTTATTGACAGGATCCCGTAATTCTATTTACTGTATTTTTTTTATATTCAACCCATTTGAAAATTAATTCAGAAATAATTGTATTTAATTATTATTGTTTATCATTTTCCTAATAATGAGGACTAGTATTTTTCTACGATTTTAGTTATGTATAATTTGGATTAAAGCATTATAAACATCTTATTTAGAACGAATGATAGATTTATTATTTTTAATTTCTTCTTTAAAAGACTTAAATTCTTGTTTAGTAGAGGTAAAAACTTAGTTATTTCAGATTTAAGTAAATTATTTAAAAACCTACCAACAAATATATTTTCACATTTTAAATTAATTTAAATTAGAAAAAAAATATCAAGTACAATTATACTTTTATTTCTTCTATTTTCTTTAGATTAAATTCTTATTCAAGTTAAATAACTTAATTTTAATTTTACTAGAAAGCTTGATTATCATAATTAAAATATGTCAAAGGTGGTCATTATGTTTGTTGTGGTTAACAGTGTTTAATTATGGTTTTTATCTACTTATGTTTAATTAGTTCTTTTCTATTATATTTAAGATAGTAAATATGGAAGGTATTCACTTCTAGTCATTTAATACTATTATTTATTCTTTCACTTTGGGCTGTATTGCAATGTCAACATGGTATAAAAAAATCATTTTATGATTCTTTTTTCTTCCTTGCGTTTTCGTTTTTAAGTTTCGTCTCTCATTTTCCATTTTTTAAATATCTTTGACCCAGGTATATTATCTCAATAATTAAGTATTTATTGATAAAATTTATTTGTTCATAATAATAATAATAGATTTTTATAGCTGTTATCATCGTTGGTCAAAGCCAATTACATTTGAAAATATAGTAAAAGAAAAGAAAGAGTGGGCAACCAAATGAAATCTTGGTGAAAAGATTAAAAGCGCTTCATGAGAGGAGTGAAGTGTGGATGTGGTTGCTGAAGGTTGTAGCTATTGAAGATTACACTTGGTCAATAGTGTAGTGGTCGCGGGGAGTGTGTTGAAGATTCGAATGCTTGCAAATAGGTTTTTTATTTTGCTTATAGGTTTTTTATTCAGAGATCACCAAATTATGTAATCTAGAAGATTTTTGTTTCATATAGTTGATTGGTAGAATATAAAATATTGAAAGATTTTTATATTAAGTTTGAGAATTTAATCTAGAATAATAAATTAGAATATCAGATTAAATAATCTGAAATGTGAATTGTATTATGAATTGACTTTTGAATTGTATTTTTAAAATGTAAATATATGTTCTAGAGTCTACAATTTAATGTTTGGAGATGTATTTTGTATTTCGGATTGAATTTCTAGTTTCTAATTTTGGACCTCCTGAAGCTATCAAATTTTTAGTCTAATAGCAAGTTATTTATGATGAGTCAGATATCAATAAAACTTAGGAATGTTATTGCTCTTTCTCTTAGAAAAATCCTATCAGTTGTAAGTAAATTTTTAAGCTTAAATTTATTTATGATGATACTGTTGCTAAACACAAAGCTAAACACAAACCTAAACTTGCTACTATAAGATTTACCCAAAAATATGGTCTTGAGTTTTAGGAAATTTTTGTCCGTATTGTCAACATCACTACTCTTAGGCTTCTCTTATTGGTAACTGCTTTCAAATATTGACATTTAGTTTAAACATTAAACACTAATCTTGAAGAAGATATTTATAGAAAAATTTTAATAAATGCATATATGAATTTTAATATAGATATCATTAGAGATAGCTTGCTGTCAGAATGAAATATGATAGCTTTAGAATAAGTTTGATGTTCAAAATATTTAGAAATTTAACAAATATAATGTCTATGAGAATTAAATAAGGTAAAGTACTTTAAGTAATTCTATATAAAATGATAGTAGTGAAAGAATGAGTAACATTGTAACAGTGATAATAAGATATTTAGGAGGATTGGTAATAGGAACGTCCAACAACAATTTAATTTTGTTAGAAATTAGGATCAATATTCTCATTTGCGATAGAAGTATCAATAGCGGAAGGAGTAGCAAATGTAACTCTGTGATATCATCAGAGATAGTAGAATTTGTATCAATTGGAAAAAACAAACAAAAGAATTTGTTTTACCTTAATTTGATGAGAACTTTTACAAGGAAAGATATGCTTTGACATCTCTAGAGATAGAAATCCGATTGAAAAAAAATCAAGAAGCTTATAATTTTTATATCGTAGTTGTGCCTACTGAAGGTAATCAGTGATTTTATTAAGACACCAGTTTGAGTGTTCACTGGTTATCTCCATTTCAGTTATTGATGATTAGTGTCAAATTAGTTATTATCATTTGACACCAATGTTTTCTAATAAAATGTTATATAATAATAAAATAACAATTTATAATTTATTTCAGTGTCAAATAAAAATATTTTACTATATACAGTGTCAAAGTATTATAGCTTTTTAATATATGGTCAAAATTAAGGTATATTGATAGCACTATTAGACTTATGTCCTAAAAGGAAAATCTAGGTGAATCTACTTTTATCCTCAATTAGAATTAAAAAGATTTGAAATTATTTCCTAAAAAGACTCTAAATATGAGCATGTATGGAATGAAATAAGTTTCTGAGTTAGGAAAGAGTATCTATTCTGTTTAATTAATTGACAAGTGCTGCAACGAAAATGAAGAGCAATAGAAGATAAAATCTGAATTTTACCAACCCGATAGTCAACATACGAAACAAAAACAAAAACTTTTCATATTGTATAATCTGGTGATCATTCGGAATATACAATCCCAAAAAAAAAAAAAAAAAAAAAAAAAAACCTAAAAACGAAACACATATCTCAGTCTCTTCCAAGTCACTCTAATCACTTCCAGAAGCCTTCAACCACCTAGAAACATCATCACAATCACAGCCATGCAACCAACCAGTGTCGGAGACTACCACATTATTCACCAACCCTAATTTTCAACACTCACAACCTTAGCAACCACACTTACATGATTGCCCACTTTTGTTTTCTTTTATTTTTCAAATGCAATTGGCTTTGATCAATGATGATAAAAACTGTAAAAATGTACTTTTATTATTATGAACAAATGAAATTTATCAATAAATACTTAATTATTGAGATAATATACCAGGGTCAAAGATATTTAAAAAAAAAAGAGAATTTGAAAGATCACTGTAATATCCTCTTTTTCTTGGTTAATAGAAAAATTGATATTAATATTCTAAAAATAGTTAAGATTAGCCGGACTTTCATCTATATTTTAAATTGATAAAATATACCATATTGAACTTTGGTAAAAAAGAAAGATAAAACATAAAAGAAAATGACTGAATATTATTGCATTTGATAACTGTTTCAATACAAAGAAGATCAACCAATACTTTAAAGTCCACATATATATGAAACAAGATAAGGCTCGTACATGGTAAAAAAAAACAAAATAGATACAAAACAACTAACAAAAAATCATTGAACTGAATGTATTGAGTTGAAAACAACTAACTAAATGTGTATGTTGAACAATACTAATATGGAATAAGTTGATATTGGTTTGAAATGTGGTTAGTTTGTATTACTTTCAACTTTAGTGGATCCAATGGTGCTGCTTCCTGATTAAATATGCAAATACTTTATGTCAATAAACTTTAGAAAAAACTGTCCAATTTGTTTCATTTTTAAGAGTAGAGGGCAAACCTTGATGATTAGTTGAATATGGTTTTGATTTGGAAGCAGCCTCCCTGCAGGGTAGGCTTGTGCTCTCCGTCTGGGTTTTCTTTGCTATCCTTACATTTCCATCTTATAATGACTGCTCCATCCATAGTCATTTATTTTCCACTTTCCTACTTATCTCACTGTTCAATTCCTCTGTTATGTCTAGTCCTAATTTTTGTGTAGGGGATTATTAATTTAGGTACTATAATTAAATTTTGAGCATGTATTGTTAATTTTTAAATAGACAATAATAAGATTTCTAGACAAGTTTCTGATATGAAGTCATTGGCTAACCTAGTTGTTTTAGTCTAATATTTTATGACATTCTATAAAGACTTCTCAGTAATTTTCATTCTCCCTTTCGTTTTATAGAGTAACTAGCATTTTACGTTCAGCTTTCACAGTCTCCATTGGATGCGCGACAAATGTTGAACCAACTACATTTTACCACATTGGGAATCTTGAGGTGCAATATGGTGAAGATTATTGAGGAGTAAGATTTCTAATTCTTTATAACTTCTGATTAAATTGAGAGCTATAACAAACAAGGAAAAATGTGAATCTTAGTAAAAAAACTTAAAAAAAAAATAGCCCTTAGATAAAAGGTTTTAACCACCTTTTTACATTGCACCTAGGATATTTTGTTTTTATTTTCTTCTCTTGTTTTTGTTTTTGATAGTTTTGTTGGGATCACGCAACTAATGTTTTGTGGAGCAGAATTTGAGAGTCGGAACGAGAATTTGAAATCAGAGGAAGCAGGTTATGATGTTCACAAGATCTAGCCAATGTTTTAAGGCATACGAGGATTTTGAATTGTGGTTAAAGAAGAGAAAGTCATCAAATGTATCTATTTTGGGTATCAGTAGGTATAAGACAGGACAATAATAATTTTAAACATTTCTTCTGGTTATGTACTTTTTTTTTAGAGTTAGAGGTACGAAAATCCTATGGAATTTGTGGATAAAGTTTTGATCAAGGTAAAGCTTTTAATATAATGGAACTTAGTGAAGCATACTTTTATTTATAAAAATGCAGAATTGTAATATTTGTAAATGTTTCACTTTCAAACCAGAGAGGGAGAAATGATATTGTGAACGTGTGAATTTAAGTTTTGAATTTCAAATATTAAATTTACCTATTTAAAGTACAAATTCGCATAACTAAAAAGGTACGAAAGCAAGATAATATGTGCCTATTTCCTTGTATGAATGCCTTTTGATCTTCTTATAAATACTACAACACAAATACAAGATGATTAAGGAATAATATTTATCGATCTCGAAGCTTCATCGTTCTTCTGACTATTTTTTATCTTATTTACATAAATTTGCGGGTTCAAACTTCTTGTTAGTGTTGTCCTTTTTCTAAAGCGTCTTGCTAGCTAGGAGTGCATTCTAGCTAATAGAAGTCGAGGAGTTCTTGTTTCTCTGTCAATCTTCGCACGTAAACATATCGTGCAAAACATTTTCATTGCTTGTTTAGTAATTGAAAAATGATATCGATCAAAGTTCTTAGACAAAAGGGAATTGCTACCAAGGTGAGTTGCTATCAATCATGACTTCAAATTTTTAGTTTGTTACCACATTTGAATAAGGAGTGTGTCGCCAATAGTAATCTACAAGCCTTTGACATTTTTCCTTTTTGAAGTTTCATGTTTCGTTCCCTATATAAAGTGAGTTATTCTATGTCTAGGTTTATGGTTGTAATTTGACATGATTCCTCATTGAAGGCATCCTCTATATCATCTTTTGGCTCTGTAGTTATTGGTATATCAACAATTAGTGTAATCACTTGGTTTTGTTGAATTTGGTCTTAAATAATATTTTTTTGGAGAAGCAAGGTGATTGATTGATAATTGGTGGTGTGGTATGCTCATTTGCATTATTTTCCTCTGGTCCTGGCAGGGCAAGTCTTGCACTGCGTTATTTAACAATGATTACGTAACCAACCGAGGTCAGACATATTTTAACTTCAACACTGAGTACATATGCACCAAAATGATGACATGTTGAACATCTTTCAGCCACTCAAGATCAATGTCTTGGTACTTGTCAACCCAAGCTTGTAGTTGTATTTTTAAACTATTCCAATCAAGGGGACGAAGTTGAGTTATCATACTATGAGAATCCGCAAATACAGTTTGAGAGTTGGATTTTGAAAAACTATGTCTGCTATCATTCTCACCTTTATTCTTTGAGGAATCACTTGATGATACTTGATGATAATTCTGTTTTCAGAGGATCATAGCAGTTAACTTCCAACACTCTAGAGTTTGAGATTACTTAGTTGTGATGGTCAAAGTACATGGACTGATCACAAGTGTCTTAAAGATCTTAGTTGGTCCAAGTACATAGACTGATCACAAGTGTCTTAAAGATCTTAGTTGATTTGCTATTTGACTATAAGCTTCATGCAACATGGTTGAACTTGCATTTGTAAAAGCTCTTTGAATGAAGTACTATTATAATAAATATTAATTTGGGTTTTGCATTTGTACAAGCTCTTTGAATGAAGTACTATTATAATAAATATTAATTTGGGTTGTGCTTCACAAGTCTTCTATTTTCGAGAATGATCCTATCTTTCAGAATTTTGATCAATTGAAAAATTTCCTGATATGTTAGATGTAACGCCATATAATTGGAATGGGAATATATTATTTATACTTGAACTTAAACTTCCTTACCCTTTCTTAGTCATAACACTAATTGTTCCACTTTTCATTGGGCTATATTGATTGTTACCTCTTTGCGCTGATTCCTACACTTTGTTATTTGATGCATGTCTGTGGTTTTTTTTGCATCCCCAAATGTTCTTGTGTAAGAGCAAACCTTGTGTAAGAGCTACATGTTTGCTCTGTAGTATGTGGTAGATCGGCTTCTTGTAGAAGCTTTTGATCTTCTTTTGGTTGGCCTCTGTCCTAGAGATAAGATGTACTTAAGAGATTGATGTTGATCATGAATTGCTCTCTCTGTAGTTATAATCAACTATGGGCTGCTACTGTTTTATATTCTGAACTAGGAGTCCAGCAGTTGGGGTGGAGACTTTGACACAGAAATTCTCCCATTTTCACTTCTCTTATTTTGAACATTTGGAAATTTAACCTCAGAGTTTAGGTAAAATGCTTGCATTGCAATATGTTGTGCTTCTATCCGATTATGTGTCCGTTCAATACCAGGATATTTTCTCTTTGAACCAACAGCTTGTAATCCACATATTGTGCTCAAATAGTCTTTGTTATTGGAGTTATTTGCACTTGCTTATTTCTTGGTCTCAAAATTTAAGGTCCTTCTACTTGTCTTTGTGGCCGATTCAAGAGTTTCTCCTGTCACTTCTATTTGCTTGTGGAGTAGAAGTTGTATTCAATTTTCTTATTGTCTTTCTCTTATCAGTTAGGTTCTCTTCTAATTGAAGAGACTTTGTAGTGAATTTCTCGATAGTTATTTTTGGTTTGTCTTCTTTTATGACCTTGGGTCGGTACTTTTGGAGTTTGGTTGAGGTATTTTATTCAGATAAAAATCAACCATTCTATGGTTGTAATTCTCTTTCCTTCCGTAGTATTGATACATTAACAACTTTTGTTGTCGGGTTATATATTTTGCTGTGAGAATTATACTACTTTTTCCAATAGAAAGTACTTTTTACATTATTGGAAGACACCTATATCCTTTTACATTACATATATCCTTTTACAATTGTTGAAGAAAGGAAGCAAGCGGGTGAAGAGAAAAATGCACCCAACACAAAGTACTATAATCCTCACAGCGAAATATATAACCTGATAACAGAATTTGTTGTTGTATCAGCACGACACTAAAAGAACTACAACTATAAAATAGTTGATTTTGATCCGAATAAAACACCTCAATCAAAATCCA
>Ga0209700_107368_pt1 | contig 15662 bp, 8 predicted proteins | sample SiratroredBW_FD_187528 | JGI IMG/M metagenome (GOLD analysis project Ga0209700, IMG submission 187528) | Root nodule microbial communities of legume samples collected from California, USA - Siratro red BW (SPAdes) (version 2) | ecosystem: Host-associated > Plants > Roots > Nodule | place: USA...
AAAAAAAAAAAAAAAACAAAGTAAAAGGTTAAAAGACTAATTTTTTTAGATATTCAGATTCAAAGAAAAAAATGCGAAGAGGAAAGAGAAATTATATCTTTCTTGGCCAAGCGAATTGAAAATTGTTATTTTATTATTAGATATATTTAAATATTTTAAAAAATAATGCATCATGTAATAACTTTTAATAAATTAAATTTTAGAAAGCAATATTTAATATATATATATATATATATATATATATATATATATATATATATATATATATATATTAGGATCATGTATAATTTTGATCTCTAGTGTTGTTCGGACCGTATTTTGGTCTTTCTACTTTAAAATAAACATATTTGGTTCTCCTATTTTAGAATATGTATAAATATATTAGGTTTCGTGTTCAATTAAAAAAATGCTAAACAATGTTAAACCAAAATTACACGTTTCCTAAAATATGGAATATATTATGTCTATTTTATGAGATAAAAAATAAGAAGAAAACTGTATTCAAGACTAATTATTATTAACACAAAAACTGTATACACTTTTAAATTCAATAAATAATTCAGAATTAATTATGGTTTATTTTATATTTAAAAAATATAAGTAAAAGAGAAATTGAATATTTGTGAAATAAATTGAAAAATATGTGATCAGACGGATCTATGACAATGACAGAGAAAAACAATGCCACACACACAACTCAGTACAGCCAGGAAAACAAAGAATGAGGGGTCATTACTTTTTTTTTTTTACTTTTCTTCTATTTCACCTTTTATATATATATATATATAAACCCCTAAATGGTTGAGAATTACAAAGTTATCCTCACTACAGATATATCTAGGAATAAAATTTATGTTCTTTTATGAAGTTATTTCTTTTTAGAGTTGTGAATTTTAGGTTTTGATATACTTAATATAATCCTTAAAAGATGATAGGATAATATGAAAGGACATTAAAAGATGACAGAAGGTTATATCATGTCATGGATAACAAAATTTAAGTCAAGGAAAATTATATGAAAACAAGATCAAATTATATAAAGAAAATAGAAAAATAGATTAAGAAAAAATATCAAAAATATACTATTTTCGAAGAGATTTCTAATGGAAAAGTGTTAAGAGAATTACTTTCTATGTATCTTATAAAAGTGAATTTCATACAATTTTCAAAAGTGATTTACAAGAGGAGTTTGAGTATCTTTTTATAGTACTATGTCATAATTAAGGAAATGAAAAGACACTTCACATGTTTATAAAAATTAGTATTCTAAGTGTGAATATAAGATTAATTAACTAATGATTACCTTAATTCACTTAGTTAATTACTAATCTAACTTGAATATGGTTGGTTCTTTAAATTGTGGAAAGACATATGTGATTACTTACAAAAGTTTATGTGGCACCTACAATTAAGAAAAAAAAATAAAGAAAAGTACTTGGAATTGATTGGATGTTAACTATGTATCTCTTATATGGTAGAATATTCTAAAAGAATAAAACATATTCTATAATATAAGAGATTTACAAATTAAGTGCTTCTTTTCTTTTTTCTAATTCTTTGAGCTTTCCTTTTTTCTCTTTTTCTAATTCTTTGAGCTTTCCTCTTGTGAATATCTCTTGAAATACTTTCTTGGTTTCTTCTTCTTTATTTTTCTTTTTTCTTTTCTTTATCATGTTTTTTACTATTTATTCTTCAAGTTTCTTTTTCTCATTTTTTTTTAGATTTCTCTCCAATTATATTTACATCAAATATAAAATTTGAATTGATTTTAAAATGGCTCTAGGAGCATTACTTTATGTTAAGCTCATATTATGATAATAAGATTAGGGGGTTTAGGGTAAAAACAAAGATTAAAAAGACAACCGACAAAGTCTAATGACATCTACCTTGATCTACTTGTGAAGGTTTCTCTCTTTGTTATAACCTCATACTACTTGTGAAGTTTAAGTTTGATAAAACGTAAACCAGGTTCATAAACAATTGTTTCCTTAATTTGTTTAAACTTGTACTCAAGGCAATTTTTTTTATTACTAATATTACAGTATGCATGTATAGTATTAATGCTTAATTAAATTTTACACTATCAATGATAACACTTGATTTGATTACACTTTCTTGGATTCATTGTATCTTTTAAGTGTTTTTTTTTTTTTTTTTTTTTTTTATTTTTTTTTTTTTTTTTCTTATTCTTAGTTTCTAATAGATTTACATTTTTCATAAGAAATAGGCACTTTATTGTAAAATGTGTTAATTTTAAATTATTAGATAGATTTTTCCTACATTTTTCTAAGTAGACTATTTAATCCATAGTTTTCTCATGATCCTTGGGATTGAGTCTGCTGCAGATTGTTTTTGACAAAAAAAATTTTTTATGGAGACTTTGGAAGCATAAACAATGAAGTTTCATTTCAGTTCTCTATTTTTTCACATAAGAGTTTTAATGGAGACTTTGGAAGCATAAACAATGAAGTTTCATTTCTGTTCTCTATTTATGTTAATGTTTTAGTTTTCCAGTTGAATACATTTTTGTCATTTCAAGCTTCTTATTTCTTTGTTGTTTTCTCTTCCCTTTCCTTCGTCTCTATGTTATTTGTTCATTTATTTTTCTCTTATCTTCTTCAATCGTGATTCATATTTCTTTCACTTTCATTTAATTTTTGCACTTTGATTTTTATATTTCTGGCTTTGTTAATGAAGAATTCTTGTGTGGGTAATTCAATGTCAATCCACTTTAACTAAATTTAGTTTATAGATTTTGAGAATTTTGAATGTAACCAATTTGTCATGTGTTTTGCATCACCAGAGAAATCAGAAATGATTTTCTTTGTATGTGAGAGTGAGAGAAATTAACCAAGTCCATAGGGAATGACTACTTATTTTTTGAGTCTTAATTTTGAGTCTCTGTTTCTCAGTTTTATGCAATTGACGTTTGAAATTCATGTTCTATTGTGATATCTTGTTACCGGTATCTCTTTAAAGTTTCTGTCATTTACATTTCGTTGAAATTTACATTTCTTTGTAATTTCAATTTCACTGCAATTTACGATTTTATCATTTCATTTCGCTCCTTCACATTTCTGCACTTTTATGTTGCCCGTATTCATAATTATGCACTTTGATTTCACTATACTTTACTTTCTCTGTCTTTAAATTTCTGCACTTTTATAGTTGAAGCAATTTACATTCATGCAATAGTACAATTTTGACCGTTAATTTTTTAACATTGCATTCTTTATCATCTTTTTCCCATTAGACGATTCCTGACAAACCTATTAGACGGTTGTCTGATAAACAGTCTAATTGTTGTATTTGAGTTTCTTTTGTTCATGACTTCATTGCATTTGACTTTTGTTTATCAAAATAAAGTCTAATATCAATCTACATTTCATTTTTACTAATTCAAATAATTTTGCACATTTTATTTTTGATAATCTAATTCTTTCCCTGTTATGTTGTTCATCATTGTAATCGTATTCTTGCTTTCTTTTAAATACAATTCTTGATTCTGTTTTGTCTCTAAATGTATTTTTTAACATTTTCGTTCAATTCTGCCCATTAGTTTCTGCTATTTCTTCGTTTACAAATTTTGCTTCTCTTTTATTGAACTTTTCATTAATGTTGTTACTATACCTCGTTGTTCTTCCATATAATGTTTATGTTTCATAGTCTTTGATATTACCCATTCGTATCCATTACTATAAGTAATTTTTCATTGTAATTCTGTTTGTTTATCATCATTTTTCTAGTAGATGGCCTAATTGGCATTGGTAATAAACGAACTACCAGTTTTATTGTTAAAGTTCTAACCAAAATCACATCAAATAATAGAGTTAATCGATGTAAGTTCCTTGAATTCGATCTAGGTCAGCCCTATATTACAACTTTAAAAGGGGACTTAGTTTTTGAAAACCTAACACGACTAAGGTTCATCAATCAACTTTACTACTTACTAACAACAATTTTAATGTTGTGAAACTTAAACATTATATTTCAATTACTATGAGTTTGAAGATAGATACTCGGACTTCATATTAGAATGCCTAGATGATACATGCAAGGATGAGGCACCTGTGGTAAGAGGAGGATGAGCATGAAGAAAATAAAGGAAGCATGATAAATGAAGATGGAACATAAAAAAGTAAAAGAGACAAGAAATATTAGAGTTTTGAAAGAAAAAAAAAAATAAGCAAGTAGAACTCCCTAAGTATCACACCAATCATAAAAAAATGAAAGGATTGTCAAGTCATCATTTGTAATCATTACATCCATGCATCTAGATAATTACCAAGTTCACATTCGTGTACCTACATAACCACCCAATGTTAACTCCCTAATTTTGTGAAGATTATTTTAGCTTAATGTTAGTTAATTCTTGTTAATTTTTTACTATTCTTTTACTCTTAGGATGTCCCATGAATGTTATAAAAGGAGTTCACCCCTTTGTACAAATCATATAGAGTTGAGTGAACGAAATAGCCTTCGAAAGGTTCCTTTGAAAGTTGAGTTGTCTCATTTATCTTTGTTTTGAGTTATTATCTTGAGAAGTTTTCTCAAGTGATGACTCTTCAAGCACTTATCCTTGGAGGTTCTTCCCCCACAGGTGGCATGTTCTTTATCTCACTCTTTTCCTTAATCCATTTTTAGTTTCCTTTTACTTTATTTTGTTGTTCTTGCATTTACTTTTCACTTTGTAGAATGCTTGTATTGTATTCTAACTCCATTGTTGCGCCAACTTGGTTTCTTTCATTGGTTGATTGTATTCTTTGTCTCTTAACTAGTTGATCTAGATCCTAAACATCCCCTACAATCTATATCATTAGAGATTGACCAGAGTCAGGAAAATTAAAGACATTTCTTAAATAAGGATGTTAAGAAAGTCCTCATATCAACTTGGGAGAACCTTGGTGACTCTGAATGAGAACATGGGGAACCTAAAAAAGCTGCCACCCTTCATCTCTTGGTTGATACATCATCTGACCTCCCATCCAATTAATTAGAAGATGAGGTAGATCTATTTATTTCCACTTTGTGATTACAACATATCATGAGTTTTTATCTAACTTTTTCTCTCGTCTCTCAAGCTTAAAAAAAAAATAGAGATAAAAGCTTTGATAAAGCAAATTTAGCTTTTAAGATGTGATTCTAATGATCCCTCCTCAAAATTAAATATGTTAGACACAAATGAAAAACTGATCTATAAACTCCAAAGTATTAGAAAGGGCCTTAGTAAAGTCAATTTAGATTTTAAAGAAAAAGTGAAGTATCTTTTTTATTTTGAAAATACAAGTTTCTTAGAACAAAATTGTCTCAAAATACTAATTCTCAAGTACTAGATAACCTAATTCTAGAAAATGATGTTCTAATAATAGTTATATCCACTATTGATGAAGGGGATAAGAGATTGAATGTTCAAATATGATAATCTCAAAGACCCTTAAACAAGTGAGGATTAAGAAGGGTGTAAAAATGGGTCAGCCCAACCTATTTTGGCCTAGCCTATTATTAGCCTCAAGAAATGGAGCGGGATGGGCCAAGAATTTTGGCCCACCCTATCGCAAGGCAGATTGATGGAATATAAATGTTACTTTTTTATATGAGTATATACACATATATATATATATATTACAAATATACTTAATCATATAAAATATTTTCTGAACTTTTAATTGATTAATTAATGTCTATAATTGGATAACTTAGAACGATTATTACCTTTACATGTTAAAATACTAAGTTATGATTAATAATTAGAACTTCATTTATAATAATTTAAGTTACGACATTATTACATATTTATATCCATCAAATAATATAATATAAAAAAGTATATTTTAAAACTAGTTTAATTTTAATTTTTAATTTGATTGCGAGGACCAACTCACCCCAACCTACTTCTAACTTGCTAGTTTGGCGAGCCAAGCAAGGCAGACCAAAGTGACATGACAAGTTGAAAACACTAACCTAACTCTCCATATTGTGGTTAGTTGGTGGGTTGAATCATGGACTTAGGCCGACTTTGTTGTGCCTAAGAATAGGTCAGGAGAAGGAGAAAATTAAATCTCATGCATCATCTACTCCCACTAAACGAGGTGTGTCTAAGCCCTCAAGAACTAAAAACATAGGACTTAAGTCTATTTTGGTACCTTAGAAATATATAATTCTTTTTGCAAATATAGTACGAAGAAGACCTTTGTCTTGCTACTTGAAAAGTCAGTGCTACGACATACGTCACGAGAAAGATCAATGTTCCTAAACATCAATAAGAAATAAGACAACCAAGTAAAGTTTAGAGGGAGAAAAAAGGAAAGATTGTTAATGGACAATTTGGTATGAATCTTATTCTCTTGATTGAAAATGTTTTATTACTAGATGATCTTAGACAAATATAGTATACTTAACATAAGTCAACTATGTGATAGTGGATACAATGTTTCTTTTGATATGTTCCTTAGAAGGATGCTAGAGGATTTATCAACTCAAGAAGAATTTGAGAACCCAAACCCAGTGATATTCATAGCAGCTTGCGGAATTCATGAAAAGGGAAAATAAGAAAATTACAAGATGGATTACAATAAGAAAAGGATAGGGACACACATCTTTAGAATGAATTCCAAGGATAAGTAAAAGGGGAATTCACCACTTAAAGATGTTCTCCAGATAAAAACCAATTAATAAGATTTCATACTCTTAGGACATTTAAAGATGCTCACAAATCTAGTTGTATTCAATATTCAAGTGTATCTTTTATGAGAGAGAAGAGCCTTATCTATAGGTTGTATGGTTTGACTAATGTTACAAAATAATGGGTGAAAAGAAATGTGAACACATTGCTAATGATTACCTAAGTCTGAACACAAGCCTAATTATGATGCTAAGATAATTATTACGCTAATGTGAACACTAATCCTACGATCAAACAAATTTAATCAATTAAACATGTGTTATTGTGCTTTGGATGTCCCATTAGTTAGTATGACATGAGAAGTTGTTACAATCTTCACATGTACTTGAAAGTGATATATGGAGAAAAATATAGTCATCACATATGTACTTGAAAGTGACATGTGAAGAAAGTTACAACTTTGGTTGTCCAAATCTTAAGTCTTCTAGCTATAAAAAATTAATAAACTTTCTAGATATTCTAAAATCTCCTAAAAAATACAAGTGATTTTGCTTCTTAATTTCGTCTTTTAAGATCTTATAATGTTTCCTCTTTGTTTTTCTTTTTACTTTTCTCAACTTTTACTCTTTCTTTTTTTTTTCTTTTTGTGATAGATTCACATCAACTAGAGACCTATGTATAGTCAGAAATTACAAGTCTACTATCTTTTAAGCAAAGAAATAAGGTAAGTTGTATAAAATAAATCTAAATAAGGAGTTTTACTTTCTTGCAATTACTTTTACTTAAGTCTCTGTAACAACTAGGAACCAAAGTTAAAGCGCTTAAATGTAGTAGACCTATCTTTGGCCTCTAAGATTCATGAGAACACATTGTTTAGAAAAAATAGTTTTGAAGTTTCTTTTGAGAGATGACATGGATGAGGACTGATGAATACTCTAGCTAAGAAAGACTTGGTACTTAAGTTGTCTAAGTGATACACCTTTCTTTTCTGGGAGTATACTCGGAATCATTTCATTTCTATTTCTTTTTAGGAACTTAACAAAAAACATAAAAATTTCATTTGAGAAAACTCTTTCATCACTCAATCATTTCATTTTCATTTTCTAAAATCTTTCTGAAAATCTTTTGAAATGAAAGATGAGTGGTCCTACTTATTCCTCAAGTTTTGAAGCTGTGTTAAAAGCTACAAAGGATATGAGGATGATGATGGAGAGAATGATAGTAGAAAGGGATAAACATAATGAGGGGTCACGTAGAAGAGAGAGAAATTATGAGAACTTCCCTTCACACGAGAAATCTTTTGAGAGTAGCCATCATAATTAGGATTTCTATCAACAACCACCTAGACAACATAGGTCAAGGCATCATTATTCCCATAGAGAACCTAAGATAATCTTTCCCTTTCTGCGAAAAAGAGAACTTAGAAGAATATCTAGATTGAGAGATGAATGTAGAACAAATTTTTTAATGTTACCAGATACACGAGGATAGACGAGTATTCCTGGCTACTCTCAATTTTCAGGAATCAGTTATGTACTGGCGGACATCTTTGGTCCAATACAATCAACTCCTTCGTAATCCCCAAATTCAATATTGGAATGAATTAAGATCAGCCACGAGGAAGTGCCATGTACCCTCCTATTATGATAGGGAGTTGATGGGCAAGCTCCACTGACTTTAACATAATGATATGATTGTGGAGAAGTATAAATAGAAAATGGAGTTAATGATTAAGGTGGGGATTCATGAGGAGTCTAGTAATAATAGCTCAATTCAAAGTGGTCTCCGCTATGAGATCCGAGATAGGGTAGAGTTGTTACCCTATAATGATTTCAACGATCTGGTGTAAATGTGCATAAGGGTGGAACAACAGCTGTTGAGGAAGACAAGTTCTAAAAAGGAATATTCCAACATGTCTTCTTTCCGGAAGGAATACAAAAGGGAGGGATACCCTTCTAGAACAAAGAGACCATTAGAAAACAAAATGAAAAATATAAAGCAAAAGAAAATCCTTAGAAAACTATAATTATTAGGATTCTTCTACAGAAACTATAACAAGATATGTTCAACGTGTTAAGTATCTTGAAAGGGAACACTATTCTTCTAAGTTTCATTACAGAAGAAATTTGGTTTCGAAAGAAGATGACACTAAAAACCAGGAGAACTCTCATTCTTCACCTAGTGAAGGAGATGTTTTAGAGTCTGAAGAGGAGATTGTTCCTTGTGAGGGAGAGTTATTCTTGGTGAGAAAGCTTCTTAAAAGCCAACTTGTTAAACTAGAACAATCACAATGTGAGAATCTTTTCTACACAAGATGCAATTTTTTTTTAATAAACTTGTTGTGGTATTGTGAATAATGGTTCTAGTTGAAATAAAGGTTGGTGAAAAATATAGGCTTTCCTACTAAACGTCACCCTAAACCTTACCAACTTCAATATATCAATTGTGATATAGGTATAATAGTAAAAGAACAAGTTAATATACCTATTTTTATAAGCAAATATTATGATTGGGTTCTACATGACATTGTTCCACTATAAGAAAAAAGCTATTCAGAGACAAATTTTTAGCTACCAAATGAAATAGTTGTTAATTATGACCAAAATAGTCACCGAATTAAATTTTGGTTGTTAAATAACTACAAAATAGAAGTAATGATTGAATTTAATGACCAATTAAGTCAAGATAATTGGTATCTAACATTAACTACCAAAGTTTTGGTAACCTATACCATTAAATTCTAAATTGGTAATTTAGATACCAATTATCTTGACTTAATTAGTCACTAAATTCAATCATTACTTCTATTTTGTAGTTATTTAATAACCAAAAATTAATTCGGTGACTATTTTTCTTATAGTGTTCCTATGGATATTAGACATATTATACTTGGACGACCATAGTAATATGATAACAAGATTACACATAATGGTCACACCAATAGAATAACTTTCCAACACGAAGAGAATAAGACCATTCTTTGTCCACTCACACCTCAACAAATGAGGAGGATGAAATGAAAATTGTAGAAAAAGAAAAACTTAAAAAGGAAAAGAATGAAAAAGTAAATGATCTAGAATAATTCATGGAAAAGAAAATATTAGGAGGATACGCATGCTTTTGAATTCTGCTCCTTCAGAAGGTAAAAACTTACAAGAACTTCACTTTGAAGAGTGATGAGTATAGTTTTATTCACACCTAGAGTGTTTAACCTTGATTTTATTATACTATAATTGAGAATAAATTCATTGTTTTAAATAAGATTTACCCAATCAAAATTAATTGGACCTTAATTGAGATTCTTAGTTAAACTTGGATTTTAAGCATATTCTCTTACTTCTCTTGTTTCTAATTGTTTGTAAAGATTCTATGGGTTTAAAATTTAATAAATTATTTTGCAAAGATATGCTTCAGATTTTCTAAAAAGATGATCCTCTAAAATTCTTTCTTGATTTAGAACAAATCTCCTTCAAATATTTTGTAATATCTTTTGCAGCAGATTCAATTATTATGAGTTGGTATCTAGAACAGAATTTAGAAAAAAAATATGTGAAAGAATATTGGAGAAGAAAGATCTACAACTTTACTGGAAAGAAGATATTTACAAAATCTTTGTCACATAAGGAAACATATGATAATTTCAAAGATAATATCTGAGAATTAATTTTAAGTTAATTTCGTGAAGAAAAGTAGAGAATTCTGATGTCTTTATTTAATAATTTTTTGTTCTTTATATTCTCTGTAACAGTTGTGCTATATTGTTGGTCTTTTTGAAATTTGTTTTTGGAAAAGTATTTGTTTTTAATGCTTGTTAAGAATTCAATTGTTTTTCCTTAATTAGAGTTCTTGGTTAACTCACTCAGTCTTAATCAATTTCTTGTATGCTTAATCAAGAGATAAAATATATAGATCTCATTAAGTATATGTTGGGAGATGTGGTGAGATATTGAATATATTAGTAGACGTTTGTTTTGCTAATAAGATTCTGTTGAATTTGATTGACGCTTATTTGATTGAGTTCAACTCTGTGAGGAGAATTGAATGATAATAATCTAAAGAAAACTAAGGAAAAATTTAATGTGAAAGAACTTGAGAGTCACCTTATTTTCTTTATTATTTTTAAATCATATATTTTAATTTCCTGCTCAACAATCCTTAAACTCCCCTCTTGAATTTACTGTCATTACTAACTTTCTTTACTGTAGACAAATTTTGAATATTTATTGACTGAACTTACTACTGGATTTGTTAGGAGACGACTTGGTGTTAATTTTTCCTTATCTATACTATCATCTCTTTGGTGTTAGATGATTTAGTATTACGTTAGGTAGTCGACACTGGAATTCTTTTAATTTGCTTGTGAAATGATTGCGATCAAATACTCATTACATTATACGAAGCAATGGCAATAAAGTGAACAAAAATATGCTCATCGTGATTTCAATAAAAATTCTTTCAAAAATAAAAATAAGGAGCATTCTTTCTTTAATCTTCTTTATTTTGCAATAAAATTCATTTCGCTTTTGTTTTCTCTCTTGAAGGATGGATATTTGAACCTAGTGGAAAACAATGAACTGTACAAATGGATTCTGTAGTTGCAACATCGTGCAAGATTTGAGGACAAATCATTTTTAAGAGAGAGGGTATGATGTAAACCCGTCTCCAAGACTGCAAACAAGAATAAAGAGGTTATTTAGTTAGAGTCTTGATCATAAGCTTATCAAGAGAGTTTGAGTCTACAAACAAACTTTTGGATCCAAGTTCAAAATTGAAGAAGATCACTCTATTGATATTGGAATATCAAGATTACATGATATATATAAAAAGTAAAGTGTATAGAGTAATAAAGAATTTATTTTGGATCAAGGTAGTGTAAGATTTTAATGCATTTGAGCTAATTTATGACACCTTCTTTCTACAAGTCACGCTACCTATGGAGAGGATTCTCTCCACTTCTAACTTGCCATTTGTCTTCACCTTATTGAAGTGTTTTTAGAAACTTGTCTTGCAAGTTATAGGATTAGAGTATGTGAAGGGTTAGAGTTAGACGTGCGCTACATCACCAATGGGAAAATAAGTTTCACAATGTAAATTCACTATTTCACTTCATCATCATTAAGGCGTAGAAATTCAAGTTTGGCTAATCTTGTTCCACAATAATAAGTGGAAGAATTGCAGTGTGTATTCATTACGTGCATGTTTGAGCTGAGATGGTTCTTGAGACATTCCAATGATGAGTCCATTTTTTGTCGCATGCAAGTCATCATCTCCAAGAATCTTGCTTCCGTTTTTTCTGTTACACGGTTTTCTAACCGTTTTTCTTGTTCACGTAAGACTAACTAACTTTATTTGCTTCCGTTTTTTCTGTTACACAGTTTTCTAACCATTTTTCTTGTTCACGTAAGACTAACTAACTTTACAATATAAAAACTTATTTCTCAAAAGTCACGTAATCCTTATTTATACCATAAACTGCTAGACAAGTAACTGACAAAAACAGAATAGAGACAAACTGAGATTTGGAGAAACAGTGAAGAAGAGGGAATGCATGCTTTTCGTGTTTGATATGTTCTCATACCCGTTCTCAAATCTGACGCGTCTCTACTACTTCATAAGGTGAACAATTTGGGTGTAACACTGCTTCTAGCATTCTCGCACTGTCACATTTTTACTACATTTCTCCAAATTTTATTTCTTGTCTCCAAGGGTAATTTCGTTGATGGGATTTTGAGATTGTGTTCACATATGGGATTTTGATATTGTGGGGTTATGGCTCTTAGCGGAACCAGTTTTTTTTGTGGTGCACTGATGTTGTTCGGTGAAATGCCCCGTAGATGAGATGATTTTGAATTCATGGACCCTTAACTCTGGAATGTTTAACCCCTTTCTAATTCTTATTTAATTTTGATATTCAAGGTTTAGAATAGTTCTCTATGGCTGTTTGAATTACCTATTGAATCACTAGCGTGTGTTGAAGTCCCATTCTCGATTAGTTTATGATGGGAGTTTCATGGTTTTGCTTAGTTTTTGAGAGAGTATTTGAAACAAATCTAATTCGAAGTAAAAGAGGTGTTTCCCTCTCATTCTAGGGTTCATGTTAATGTTATTTGACTCGTACTTTGTCTATTTGGTATGAGTTTATACTTTTATTGTTTGTCATAATTATAGCAAGAATACAAACTTAGTCAAGTAAAATTTTTGGTGGGCGCGATACATTTGGTGACACACTGATCATAATAAGATTTTTTTGACTTGGTTTGAAGTTCAATTCCTTCGGGGGTGTTGTCTGCCATGTTCCAAATTTGTTTTTAATCTTCTCGAATTGATTGATTTATATGTGACCATTTTTGCACTGATCCAACTGCTATCATATTGAAGAGTTTTGAACGAAAATATTCATTAGCCCCTCACTTGACACCTTCCTCATGAAGTTGAAAATGCCACATGGATGCATATTTTGATGTACTACTTTTCATGGATTGACATTTCTTACATGCTAGTTTTGCTATTGAATCAGTATAGTCTGATGTCATACGCCCTGGTGTGTAACATTTAATTTCATGTGTGCACATGGCCATGGACGTTGTTTACAAAATTCAACCTCTTAAGTATTTTTAGTTCTCTGCAACTAATGTTAAGAATCATGATGGGTCATATGACATACACATAGGCATAGTCTGTTACGTGCCTCCAAAGAGAAGGGGAAAACGTAGAAGAGAAAACGTAGGAATAGTCCCCTAGACTGTATTATTCCTCAAAGAACAACCAAACGAACGTATACACTTTCTTACGACTATTATCCTCCCCCTCTATCTCCATTCAAGATAAGAATAAATACACTTTATAAAGTCTCAACTCCCATAACAGCTAACTACTTTTATTCTTAAATTTCTTCCTATAATAAACTTTTCACACCCTCTCATTACTTCCCCGTCTATCATAGTCTTTAGGACTTTTGCTGAATAATTTGAACACATGAAATTAGGACAAAAACTTTCTACACCCCGATCAATTTTAAAGTGCACCCCATCACAGCCGCAAAAATACGAAAATATTCTCATTTTTAATTTTTGGAAAATGCTTTCCAAAAAAATTCTCAAAAGTATTTTTTAGAACATAAATTTACACTTTAAAAAATACTTTTCAGAAATACATTCCATAAGCCTTTTCTGAAATATAAATTCTAAATTTCGGAAAAAACAATTGAAATATATTTTTGAAAAACATTTTCCAAAATGTATTTTAACTGAAAGGTTGTTTTTGGTACTTTTTAAAAATATGGCGTGCAGGTTAAAACTGATGGGTGCAAGAAATTTTTGCCTGAAATTAGTTACATGAAGAAATTTTTTCCTCTTCGATTTCTAAATATCTTGTACTCTAAATCTAGTAATTGGATCCATCTTTCGTTTTCAGAATACATATCGTTTTCAGGTTTTCAACTAAGCCTATGTTGTGAAAAATGGATTTCAAAGAGATGGGCACACAAATCTTTCTAAATGGACCTATACTCTATCATAATTTAGAGTAATTTCTTATAAATAATATTTGACAATGAACTTAATAATAAGTAAATGCAAAATGGAAAATTTCCCTATTATATTCTCCTCTTAACGACTCCATTTTGTGTTGTTTTGTGTGCGAAAATTAGAGAAATGGATAGATAATTACTAGTTACGATCAGGGTTTCTTCTTGTGCCTGTCTACCCCTTGTGGCATGTTGAGATGCCACTTTTCTGCGTGCGAAAGCTTTTGTGGTTCTGGTTCTTTGTGAAGCGTTGTCATTTTTTTTTTCCGCGAGGTGTTGTCATTATCTCTGTTCATGGTATTGTTATTGTCACAGTTTGTGATGTTGTTGTTCCTGTCATTTGTGTGGTAGTTTACATCTTCACTTGCGATGTTGTTGTCGTTCTTATCATTCACATGGTGGTTATGTTTTCTTGAGGACAGCTTATTGCTCTGTAAAATTAGGTTTACGAAAATAGTAATTTAATTATATAATTTTTTAAGTTATAATTGAAAATTGAAATTAGACCGAATTTAAGGTAGTAATTAATTACATAATATTTTCTTAATTTATAATTGAAAAATGTAAAATGAAATTCATATTAACTTTTTTCAAGTATAATGATAGGAGTGGTTTAAATTCAATCAACTAGAGATAAAAATTCTTTACAAAAACACGTGGGATATTGAATAAGAGCATCTAATATACGTGGTATATTGAATAAAAGCATCTAATATATAATATATAGAGAGTAGAGAAAGTGATATATAACAGTTGTCCAAAATTTGTGAGTAAATGGATATGTAGATTTAAGCATTATCTTACTATAGAGGATTTTGAACCTTATGTTTTAGTAAAAATAAAAAGTTTGATGATAACAATAGTATATTTGTCCCTCACTAGTTATTTAATTACTATCACTTTATTAATTTATATTTTATAGAACTTATTTATTTGATGTATTTTCATATAAGAAAAACTCAATTTATTTACGAATTATTATCCACAGATATGTATCCGTAGGTAACCACGGATTATTATCTACAGATTTGTATCTGTAGGTATTACCCACTGATTTAAGTCCGTAGGTATTATCCACGGACATAGATTCGTAAATATTACTCACAGACACATATCCGTAGGTAAGGTAATACCTAGAAACTTATGTCCGTAGGTAATACTTAAGAACTTATATTTATGGATAAAACTACTATTATCTATTATTAAAGATATTCATATTGATTTATTAATAATAAAATTAGTAAAGGTGGATATTATTAACAATATTAATATTTTTATTGATATTATTAATATTATAACTAATATTATTGGTATTTTTAACACTTTTATTATTATTATTATTAAATTTTTATTACTATTATTAATATTATTATTATTTTTATTAATATTATTATTATCATTGATATTATTAATAATATTATCATTATTATTACTAATATTAATAATATTATTAATATTATTACTAACATTATTGTTTTTATTATTATTTCTAATATTGTTAGTTATAATATTATT
>Ga0209700_107369_pt1 | contig 15658 bp, 9 predicted proteins | sample SiratroredBW_FD_187528 | JGI IMG/M metagenome (GOLD analysis project Ga0209700, IMG submission 187528) | Root nodule microbial communities of legume samples collected from California, USA - Siratro red BW (SPAdes) (version 2) | ecosystem: Host-associated > Plants > Roots > Nodule | place: USA...
GTAATCTTTAGCAATCACAAGTGAATAAAATTCTTCCTGTTGCACGTGGATTAGGGAAACCGAACCACGTTAAATCTTGTGTGTTGCCCGTGTTCCGTTTTTTCTTCTATTCCTTGCAGATTATTTATGTGTGTTGTTTGTTTAAGACTCATCAGTTAATTACCATCAAAATCAATCATTGATTAGGAATAATCAAGGAGAAGTGGTTTGGGGGTGCACTGAAAGCTTTAAACCTGTCTTCTCATGTTTTTTTTTTTTTTTCATACTAAATTCAGTGAGTTAAACACTTAAGTTGCTCAATATTTGAGCTTATTCATTTTCACAATTGGTTTGTCTGTTAATTTAAATTTCTTGAATTTTTTAATTTAACTTTATTGAACTTATTAATCTCTTACTTTTAGATAAAATTAATGTGAGTGTTTAGCAACGAAGTACAAATTATCATACCATTGCATTGGGTATTATGTTATTTCTTAGAACCGATAATTTCATTGGAAGGAACAGAAAAATAAAGTACTTGGTCATACATGCCGAGCAATTTATTTTTCTGGTGATAAAATCAAGCTTTTTATTAATTATTTTGATAGTTAAATTACAATTTTTATTTTACTATTACGGGCATTCTTCTTATGAGCAAAAATAGGTAAGATTATTTAAAATGGTGTGGGTGTACATTACATTAGATCGGTATATTAATTTGCATATAGTTAAATGCATAGTCTTGCGAATATTAATTTGCTTCTTAACCTTAAAAGCAATAAGGTTTGGAGGATAACATTTTTAGAAACAGAAGAATGGATGCTGAGGAAATATTTGTATGAGTTCTTGGATTATAAATAGATATACAAAGTGGGTTTCTCATATTTAATCTTAACAAAATTTTAATTATTCATTTTTTATTCAACTTTTCAATATTAAATAGCTTTGTTCAAATTTAATATATCATCCAATTACTAATAAAAAATGTTGACATGTTAAAATAACAGATTGCAGATTATTGTCAAGTCTTATTAACTTATTAACGTAAATAAGTAACTGATATTATTATTTCTAACATACATGTAGTAATTTTTGTTAATAGTTTTTATATATAAATTTGTCATGCTTAGTATTATTATGAAAATAGGACATTCAACTAAGCTGATACCATATTTCATTAATCATTGTAAATGTTAAAGAAATTATTAAAAAAATTAAAAAGTATGAGAGAATTAAACAAAACTCATGACATGATACTGAACCAACAAAAAGAATTATCTATCAATTGTACTAAAATGAACTAAACTTTGACACATTTGTTACTTTCTATAGATGTATGAAACTCTCAAATTCATAGTAGAAGTAACTTTTATATTGAAACAATCATGCTCTAATCTTCAAAAGAACCAATAAAATCATAGTGAAAGCTTTAAAATCACACTATTATTTCAATTTCTAACAGCTTGTTCAATAGTTGAATGACACAAGAATTTGGAAAATCTTACTTTGATTATCCATATGCCATAGAAAATAAAGTAATACATATATTAACGAGAAGAAAGATTAAGAACATTAAAATTGATAAAAAAAAAGTTATATGTCTTATTGATGTTAGGAGAATTTTAGTAAGAAAAATAAAGAGTATAAATTTAGATTTAACGTTACCGACATAGTTAACTAATTTTCTTAGAGACCTTATAAAAACTTAGAGTATAATATTATAAAATTAAACCATATACTAACTCATAGTTCTTAGTATTGTACATTTTTAATTATAGCTTAATAATTTTATATTAAATATTTTTCTATTTTTATAAAATTTATTATTATTATCTGTAGTTTGATGACTAAACAAGATATTGTTATTGATGTGATATTATTTTGTATATCACTAAGAAATTTAAAATTAAAAATAATACTTTGTTAATCATATATTGAAATTTTAGTTTTCATTTTAAATGTGATTAAATAAATTTTAACATCATCTTGAAAAATATAATAATCTTTATTTCAGTAGAAAATTATTACACGAATAATAATATTGTATTTCAATTATTTAAGTAACCATTTTAATTTAATATTATATATATTTTCATTATTAATTTAAAAACATTGCAGAAAATAGATTATAAAAGCATAATTATTAGTAATTTAATGAAATACAAAAAAAGAATTTACGTCAAAATCAGTTGTGTTAAAAGCGTGGTATCGAGTTTTAAACTCACCTTCAACACTTATTTAAAACTTGAAATCAAATATTTGAGTATTACTTCAACATGGAGAAATAATTTGAAAAATTGAAACTACAAAGGAAAATTAGTCATTAATGTATAGCAATAAAACAAGAATTAAGCCTGATATATTTACATAAAAAGGAATAAAAAGTATACAAAATGAATAACACTTCCTGCGTAATGTAAGATCAGACATACCTAGAAGTACTAATATATATATTCGATTAAACTTGAATATTATTTTGGAAAAAAAAAAAAGTGAGAGAACCTTTCATATCATAATATGGTACAATAGTTTTTTTCCCTTTCAATCAGCACACATTTTTTCCTGTCAGCTACAAGCACCCATTCTCTCCTTGCATCTTCCAACTTCTCTACCAAATCATTGAAATGGTCCAAAGAATTACCATCATCATCCTTCAAATGGTCCAAGGAATTAGTCATTCATAATAATCCTTGACTTACCAATAACATATTCTCATGTTATGCTTAAACTAAGATCACAGTGTGTCAGCCATCACAGTTATTATATATGGTATACATACATATATATATATACACATATATGTATATACACATATATATATATGACACTTAAAGAAGTTAGGAGTTTCACTGATATGAGGACTGAGACTGTGGACAAGCTAACTAGCCCTAAGGAAGAAAAAGCAGGAAAAGAAAATGAGTAGAGTGTCTGAAAAATAAATTTTCACATTAGTCTCTATAGTCTAATAGATTATAGAATGAAAAATCTTACCAAGAAAGTAAGAAGGAAAATAGAAAGAAAAGTTGCTGTATTTTGAAGTACATGCATGCAAGTAGAGGGTAAAAGCTTAGGGCTTACCAAAAGCCTGATTATGATCTGAATTATAGCTGCTGCAACAGCGGTAAAAGCTTCAGCAGCCCTCAAAAGTCCTCTCCTCCATATTAGATGATATCCACTATAGAGAAGTGGAAGCCTTCGAGGGTTGCTGAAGACTTTCTCCTATCAAAACATGTGATCTTCCACACTGATTTGGTACCTAATTAAGCACAACCTCCCATATATATAGCTATAGATGGTAAACAATCGTTTGAGAATAAGACCTAATATTCTCTTTGTATATATATTTTTTTTATTGTGTATATTGAATTCTAACTTCAAAAGTCTGTGTTAAAGGGTTTTGTTTAAAAGGGTAAGACTATTTTAATGTTTATTCTAATTTTCCTATTCTAGGAGACTCTGGAAAAGAGATTTTATTAGCAATAGTCCAGTCCCTTTATCATTTAATAAATATTAATTCTTAGTGCAGGCTTGATTACACTGTTTTAGATAAGATTATTTTTTAACTAATGTAAAAGAATAAGAATTTTATGCATAGTTATAGTCTAGAAGGAATTTTTATAACTGTGTGGTTTTCAAAACAAGCTGCTTTATTTATACTTCAATTATGAAAGTTTGGAAAAAAGTAAAGGTTGTTAAGAAATAGTAATATGCCTCACTTTTATTAGAGAATTGTATTATTAACACCAAAATGAACTTCTGCTGATCCATTTTCCAATGTTTATCTCATATGTGAATAATGATTAAAATTAAACCCAGTTAAAACAGAGTCTTCTATATGTAGAAAATAAAGGGTTATTCTATTTTTATGATGATCGAAATAAAAATATTCAAGCATAACTCTATGTTTGTATATTAAAAAGATTATGAACCCCAATCTCATCTAAGAGAAACAAAGAAAAAAGAAATAGAAGACCTTTTTGTAAAGAAAAAACTTGAAGATCAAACCATACAATTCTATACAGTAATTGATCATCATGACGTTTTCATTCTATTTATGAGTCATCAACGTGATTCATTCTATTTGTTAATAATAAAATATTAAATAAATGAATAAATAAAAAATAATATACGACTTTTTATAACATCTTTTAAACCATAAAGTTTATATATTAACTTTTACAAACCCTAAATATAAATTTCCCGAGAAAAGTTTGAGACATAAAAATGGTTTGTGATTCCAATATTACGCGTGCCACAAATTAGCCACAATATTCCAAAGTATCTTGGGCATTGATTATATTAATATTTGGAATCTTAAAGATATATATTATAAATTAATCCTAAACGTGTGACAATGATATAGTTTGGATTTGAAAGGTGACTTATTCTTGGTGTCAAGAGCCAAAGCGAAATTACCCTAAAAAAAGTGAGATGCGAAAATTCACTCACCTTTGGTTGACCCCTATTCAATTGGAATGTCAAATGCCTAAATTATTAGTGCAACCTTTTCCCTTTAAATTAATATGCATGCATCCATGCAAAGACATTCCTTTTGGCTTAATATTTCGCATCTGCTCCCTTAAAATGAATGGCTCAATTTGGCTTCCTAAAACTGTAAATATTCTTCTGTCACTTTCTGTAAGATGTTTATTATTTATTTGGCAAATTATCATGACCAGGTGCACCAAAAAGCAACAAGGAAAAGACGTGAAAAAAACCTTTGTTTTTATCTTTTCAAAAACACTTGATTTTACGGAAACATGGACTATAATCTAAAATGGTGAAAGAAGCTACTGAAAGTGGACAGAAAAATTTTCTTCAGTAGTGAACGAAATGAAAGTGGCTGCTGGCATGCAGTATCTATAGGATAAGTTAATCTCTATCCAACGACATTTTGTACTAAAAATACTTATTTCAACTCAATATAACTCAACTAAAACATTATAATACTTGAGACAATAGTAGATTAATCTTAATTTGTTGACATTATATGTTATGTTTACATTATGTATAAATAACAAAATATAAATCCTTTTATGTGTAAAACGATTTAAATTATAATTAAGTTCGTCTTTAAAATATAATAGTTCGAATTGATTTTTAAAATTTGAATTTGTCAAAATCAACTTCTAATCAATTTCAGGTAATTACTTGTATGTTATCATTGTTTTTGCCGAGAGTGAACCTACCTTCTCTCCCTCTTTGTCATATTCCTTTAAATCCTTGTATGTGGATTAGTTTTTTATGCTTTTTATCTTGTGATAGACGTGTTATTTTTATTTTATTATTAAATTAATAATAATGTTAATGCAAATAATATTAATAATATTAGTATGTAAATATCTAGATGTAATTTTGTATGTAATAATTTAGATGCGATATTAATTTTACGTATAAATACGAATCCGTATGTAAAAATATGTATATAATATTTTTTTTATTTATGAATTTAGATTATGTGATGTTTATTTTACATCTTATATAATGTAATGTATGGAAATTGAGAATTTTTTTTTTTGTAATGCCTTGTTTTCTTCATCAATAGCAACTTCACAATTCCATCATATCGTGGTAAAAATCTTCTTCTTCATTATTGTTTTAATTGATTTTTTTTAATGCTACTCTTTAACATCTCTTGCATCACCAGGTCTGCAACTTTACAACACTAACTTAGTCCTCTAGATCATATCAATTTACATAAAATTAATAAATATGTGCAGTCCCCTCGTCATGCAAACCTTAAGTTTTTGGATTATACATGAATGTACTCGTAAAAATATGCATATAAGATATTGCGATATTTTGCATAAGATAACTACTAAACCATGATTTAAAGAGTTTATTCTTTTGATTTCCTATTGGATCTTTAATTATTCTCTTAAGGTTTTAATGCACACTCATACCAATCTTGATACTAAAAAAAGCAGTTCTTGCATAACTATTTCTTATACAGGCTCGCGTCCGCAATTGAGTCGTGCTAAAGACATCTTTTATATCATATCTGCAATTCTATTCTTAAAAATAATTTTGTTCATTTCTTTTTAGATGCTCTATATAATGGCTATCCAAACACATCTTCATATTCTATTTTTCTTTTCATTTAATTCTAATCATCATAACAGGAAAAATGAAATGACACTTTCAGCTTGATTGTCGTTTACTATGTTCACTCCTATCCAGATAACACTTGTTCTAGACTTTGTCAATCTCAAACAAGTGACACATTAATTCATGGTGCGAATTAAAGAACATGTTTTATTGAGTGCTTTATTAAAAAGAGGATATATATATATATATATATATATATATATATATATATATATATATATATATATATATATAAGGGAATCAAAATGAAAAGAAAAATAATGTGAAGCATATTTATCATATGTCTAAGAATCATAAGATAGGTGTATAATATATATTTTATTTTATTATCTTTGATGACACACTTTTCTTTTTGTGAAAATACTTATAGTTTAATAATAGAAAGATTATTAATTTTACTTAAGATCGATAATAAAGACGTACACAGTAAGAAAAAAAATAGCTAGGATTTGATTCGATATTCACAAATGAATTTGAATAAACCCAAAACTCAATTGGCACCAGCACACAGTTACGAAAATAATATCTAGATTCCATTTCCATTAATATTAACTGTAATTTGTCATCCGTCCTTTTAAGAGAGTAAAAAAACATAAAATAGTAAATGCATCACCCTATACCTTCCAATAATTAATATTTAAACTGATTCTGAAATCAACATTTCCACACAAGAACCATTCACTTCTAGGGCAAAAGAGAGAAGTTATGAGATTATATCTTTTGAAACTGATTAAAAATATTACCATTTTTATATACATTATATGGAAGAAATGATGTGAAAGCACTAGGTCCCTCTAACTTGGTGATGCCAGTAACTTTATTTTTTATTGTTATTAATTAAGCACTCTAACCTTATTGCCATTTTGAATGATTTCTACTTCTTTTTAATTGTTAGCCATCAGGCATTGGTCAAATTCTCTAAAGTGTAGAATTTTTTGGTGTACGTGAATGGATTAATTAATTCTCCAATCATTTTCGCCCATGAATGTGTTATTGATCATTATCAAGGGCCTGTGTATCCATTAACAACTGATCTGTAAGAAGGGAATGCGGAAAAATAAAAGTAATATTTTAAAGATTTGTATTGCTCAACAACACAACATGGAATATATATAATAATTACACAATAGTAACATACTCTTTCATCGTTAGTAATGAAACATCAACATAAATGTTAATATGGAATATTAATTAGGTACATGCATTTGTACTTTACATAGATCCAACAGCTACTTCAAAAAGAAGAGAAGTGTAGTGCATAACTTTGAGTGCAAACTTAGAGACAGTACTTTGCAAGTGTATAATTGAGTTGTAATATATGCACTATTTCCCTTTCAAACCAACTCCTACTCATTTTCACACCATTTCCCCATTTCCTTAAAGTAGTATTTGTACCTATGAACATACCATCTTTGAAATCTTTACATGTGCATGCTAAGTCATCTAAATTACAATCCATTGTCTCATTATTATAATATGATCTTTCAAGGGCCAATATTCTATATTAATGTTCATCAAAACTATATAAATCACTACTTCTAAATTATCAAATTATACATTAATTCTCTTTTGCTCTTAGCAAATAAGATTTTGTGATCGATTTAGAACTTTGATATTTTTCTTTCTTGGGCCTAAAACCGTTGAAAAACTTGAACTTAAGGTTACGGTTCATTCAAATAATCAACTTTACACTTAGTCGAATACAAAAGCTATAGGAGTATACAAGAGATTATCAATTTTGTATGAAGCTAGATATTCTAATAACAACTCGATAATGTATAATACCATAAATTTAATAAATTTCGTTAGAATAAATTTTGAATATTATATTATAAAGTGAAGAAAAATTTAACTTAATCTCATGCAATCAGATTGTAGAGTAGGATATATACTATACATCTGATAGTTTAGTATCTATGTTTTTAAAATAATTCATAGACTAACATAATTTTTATTTTGAAATTTGTCATACAACTTCTTGAGAGAAAAAAGTGAACCGCATATTTGATTATATCACAATTCATTTCATTTAATCGTTTTAAGTGCTAAATAATTCATTATATATTGCAAAGAATTCAAACACCTTATGCAGAGATAGGTAAGGAAAGAAGAATAGAAAGAAACAGAAATTAAGAGTTACCATAGATGGTATAAATAGTTAATGAAAACAAAGGCGGATAAAAAAATGAAAAAAAAAATCTAAAAACGAGTATAAAAAACTCAAGTGATATACAGTAACTAACTACTGTAACAAAACTAGTAACTAACTATTGTAAAAGAACGAGAACTTGTAACTGTTAGAACATGCTCATGCTCTTTCACCATATATGAATCTTGAAATTGATTGTATTGTGGGCATAGTGCTGGAAAAACTTGTAGTTCTTAGTGACAAGTTTTAATTCTAATTCCTTTGAAAATAAAAAAATGAAATCTGTTTCTGTGAAATGCGTGAAATTTCAACTACTACATCAGTTAAAATTTCAACTGCAAGGTTCCATGTAGAAAACTCCAAATAACTAACGCTAAAAAGAGTCTGTGTAATAGTGCAAACAGTGTCCCATTAGTGGATGTTTGATAAAAAGAGAGTGAGAGAGAGAAGAAGAGAAAAAAAAAATGGAAAAGTATAATTTAGAAAGAAAGATGCAGAGAAATGATCCAAAAGAGAGTGTAAAGTAATCATCTTCACACAAAGTCAACATCATCATGCACCAATATATGAAGTTTGAATTAATATTGGTTTTATCATGTTTCAGTGACAAACTGAGATGCATTGCAAAGTTTGAAGTTTGGCCAAAGACTTCCCATACTGGTAGTATTGGAAGCCTTTGAACGAACTTGGAACTTCGATTAATATGAGGTTGTTGTGATGAGAAACCAGAGTTTGATTTGCTATATATAAGACTCCAATCTCTTCTCCAACACAACATCTATTCCACACATCGAATTCTAGCTGTTTGGCCACACGTTTTCAGATTCCATGTTCTCTACTTTTTTGTTTTCAATTGAACCCTGTGAAAACACTACCTGCGTATAATAGTTCATATCACCATGCAAGTCCACTGCTATTCAACCAAACTATAACGGGAATTTCAATCTTGATATAATAATCTTTTTCACATGTCCAGAATCTTTTTGCAGGTCAAATTCTGCTAGGGTACAATGACTATTGAGACAATAGAGATAGACATAGAGAATAATAAAAGAATAGAGAGTGTTTCATAATTTGTAATTCGATCTTAATTTGTATTTGGATAGGAATTGTATCGTAATCATAACTAATATGTTTGAGTTATAAAAAAAATTAAAGTGTAAGAAGTATAAATGAATTAAAAGCGGTGTCGGTGAAACACTTCATTCAACCCATGAAATTGAAAGTATAGATATTAAAATTGTAAATGAATTCCAATTCTATTTTAATTGGATTTGGATTATAACTAAAATTATTGAGGTTAGATTTGTAATTCAATTCTAATTCTATTTGAATTATAGTATAATTTTCTGACTTACCAATACTTTAATTAGCATGAAGAGAAAAATAGTTATAATAACAAAATAGAAAGACACATATATTTACTTAAAACAATAAAGTAAAAGACATTAATTATATAACACTTTCATATATATAGATTTTTTTGTACCAAATACAATTACGCTAGCAGTTCTTCACTAAATCACCATCATAAAACCTTTTCCAACTGTTATATTAGGACTTGTAAAAATAGATTGCACGAATGTAACTCATGCAAAGTAAATAACTAAACTTGAAAGAAAAAGTTAGAAGATGAAGAATGGGAATAATACAAAATGTCAAAAGAATAAAAATAAAATGAGTTAGAAATATACAGTCGACTCATCAAATCAATGGACTCATTGATGTGTTATATGATAAATGTCATAGAGTACATATTCGATTTAAGTGTTTTAACCACTAAAGTATATATACACTTGTTATATTTATAGATATTGGTCCCTGTCAGCTGCAAAATGCAGACACGTGTACAAATATTTCACCCTTCTCAAGTAATAATGATAAATGCAAATAGCTTGACCCCTTGTCTCAATTTGTAATATTTTGCTCTTTCTTTTTCTCGTGTTTTTTTTTTTTCTTTCTTGTTGTGTTGATTCTTCTTTCTTCTTTTTAACCTTTCCTCTCTCAAACTTTATCCTTTTTCTTTTTTACTTATTGTGTCTTTTATAATTAGATTCTATAACACACTAGCTAACATATTAAAGGTCATTTCCCCTCCATCATATTTTATTCTTGTGTAAGAATATTTTTTTTATAAAAATATTTTATTCCTTGAGATCATAATTGATTAATCAACCCAAAAGGAATATCTCCTCAAATAGTTATCTTATAAATGAAATTTAGAATTGTTTGGTTACATTGCATTTGGTTGTTAGGATTATTTTGAATTCTTAATCTCTCTTGTTATTCCTTGAAGTAAAAGTAACTTTCAAGTGATGAATTGGATTTCTTTAGAAATTGAATAACCATTAAAATATAATATTTTATCAAATTTAGGTTGAATTCAAGATTTGATTAAATTAAAATTTTCATATATAGGTGAGTTGGAATGTAAATGTTAGGTTCAAAAGAGAAACTTGAACTTTAAACTGTCATGTAGAGTATAAAACATGTAAGAGTATAGTAAAATTCAATACCGAGTTTAATTTTACATAAAAGAATTAGATTTAGTTATATTAAATATTAGTTTTAAAATTTGTTCTTGAACCTTGAATTTTTAGTGGAATGGTCAAATTAGCCTATGTTGTTGTATGTTATTTGCGTAATATATGATCTTTTATACATTAAATTTGTTTATATATATATATATATATATATATATATATATATATATATATATATATATATATATGCAATTTTATTTTAGAATAGTCAGAGAATTTTTTAGAACTCATATGTACATAATTTGTTCAACAAGTTTAAGTCATATATCTATGGGGTATGTTTGATTCAGGTTTTGAATTATATGCATTAAGTATACCTACCTGTGTTTAACATAGATGCTAATTAACTATTTCAATGAGTGTCTATATCTCTGAAGATTCAGTGGTGAAAAACTAATCGAAATTTTATTGTGCATTTTAAATACATACATGTATTTAAATATTAAATGTCTTAAATTTATCTTGATTTAAAGTCGGAGTTTGTATACTTAAAATGTTCAAAATGAGTCGAACATTATTCTTTAATAGCACATACTTGATACTGGATGTTAATAATTATAATTTGTTGAATATCTTTTGATATTTTGATATTTTGATTCATACGTTAATCTATTATGAGTGTAATAATTGTGAAATTGTTTATAGTTGTATACTTATAATTTAAGTATGATTTGATTGGTGTATATATTATTATTTGTGTTTTTATAACTTTTTATTTGTTATAAAGATTTGTGTAATTGCATGTATACGCATGTCTCTGAGATTGGAAGAGATTAAAATCAATTATTTTTGTTATAGTTTGGATGAATGTATATATATTCTTTTAAAGTACTGATTATTTTATAATGTTTTCTTGGAGAATAGGTCATGATATGTATGAAGTTTATAGTTCACTGGATGTTACAAATTAAAAACCTCTATAAAACAGTCACAACAGACATTGAAATATAAATTTAAATTCTTTCCTCTTTTTTCAAGTCATCAATTACCAAAATAAAAGAAAAAAAAAATGAAGGATTTTGTATTTGGAAAATCCTCTATCCACTTCGACTTATTCAAAAAATTATAATTAAAATCTGAAGCAAATTAAATACATTTGACACAGCATTTTCTTAAGATATTTAAATCAACATGATTTTTTAAATTATTTTTTGTACAGGAACCAAAAAAGATTCGAAATGTCCTTCGTGATCATGAAACTAGAAGCTCAATGTTAATCAAAATATAATTGTGAAAATAATTAAAATTATATTTTTGTGAAAATAGTAAAATAATATTTTTCTTATAATATTAACTACTATAATAAAAGTTAATTTTGAGAATTGGTCGCCAACTGGCTAGATTTCTAGTAAATTACTAAAATGTCCCCAACTCTATACTTCATAAATAATATTTTAGGATTTTTTCAAATTATTTTAAATATAGATTGCTTTGAATTAAAAATATTATAGACTGAAAATATAACTTTAGTCAATATTTTCTAACACTGAAATATAAATTTATTTTCTGCAAATTTCTTTCTAATAACTACATGGACATAAAAGAATTTAATAACATATTTAATTAACATGGTAAAGTAACGATAGAGAAGAAGAAAACCACTCAATATCATATACAAGAGTCTATAGAAATTCTACAATGACCATTTTACATGACTTATCTATATATAAAGATACATACAAAGTAAATAAATTCTTGCAGTCATGATACGATCGCTACTTAAATTTTTATATATATGAGACGACTTATTTTAACAAAGTAGTACATACATGACACAACTTACTTATTTCAATAAATAAAATAAAATTGTTAATTTCTCGTAATCTTAAAATAAAATTGCATCGTTCTGGTAAAAAAGTTACATATGAAGAAGTTGTACAAAAGAAAATCACTTTGTCACGGAATTTGTTTTTATAGGGTTTTATTCTGATGTGCAGGTTCTTGTACAACTATCTTAGAAGAATAGACCTTGTGAAAAGAAAAGATGGCATGAGAATGGTTTGGTGACTTGCATGTGTTATTATTAACCAAATGCAGGGCTGCTTAAAGCAGTGCACGTGTGGAGATGAGCATGATGAAGTGTGCAGTTTTTACAATGCATATAATTAAGATGTGGCGAATAGATGGTGGTGGAAAAATATTGAGAAAATTCGAGAGAAGAGATATAATAGAGAGAATGACCTTATCTTTAACTTAAATCCATAAGGTATTGAGTTTGTAGATCTTTTTTCTAGTATGTTATTCAATTTTTTTATTTTAAAAAGCGAGACTTAGACTCATATTTAGATATCTAACACAGTATTGTCGTTGTCATGATCTTTCTTGTTACGGAGCACATTGTCTAGTTTTATGGAACCAAAGATGCTCACACATTTTAATTTCTGCCTAAGAAAAGAAGTGAGGGTTTCAAAGAAGTTAATTTCTGCTAGAGGATACTATTAATATAGCAAAGTGATCCATCATATTTGGCTGCCACAACCACAAACATATATGCGTTATCACTTCAGTTTTTCAATACACTCACCACATGCAAGCATGCAAAGTGTGGACAAAGCATACAAACTTTGTTTGAACGATGTGGTCTCTCTGGTTGGTTAAACTGTCGAAATTAATAGAAAGAATAAAGGCTTCAGTTAGCCCCTCTAAGACGACCGCTACTCCATGTTTCTTCAATTTCAATCGATTTGAAACAAGCAGTAGCGGAAGCCTTCGAGGGTTTCCAAAGACACTTTCTCTAAAATCACCAAAGATTAAGGATCCATTCATGTTGTCTGTTACCAACTGATGAAAACTTATAGGGTTTAGTGGCCTTATATAGTCACTCACACTTTGCTCCTTCGCCTCATGATAATTTAAAAAACCAAGAGAATCCCATATAGTGTTGTTTTCTCCTCTATGGATCGAATCCCATCTCTAACACTACCATAAAAGAATTTCAGTTTTCCAGATAAGGTTCTTTGTTAATCCAAAAAGAAAGAAAAAAATTGTACACGTATACTGAATACTATTTCTATCACTGAGAGCTCTGCATGTGCATGATTGTTTGATTCGTGGAATTGAGTTCTATAGCTTGTTGACAAGGTTAACAGAGAACATAGAAAACATAGAATCTATATACTATATCAGAGATAATTGTGTCGAGCTGTACAAAATTAATTCATTGTCTACATGAATCGTAGTAATTTTGAAAATTAATCTATGATACATAAATTAAATGTAATTTGAATACGTCTAACCTTGTTATTATTTTTATTATTATCTTATATATAAACAAATTATCAATATATAGAATAATTTCACTTTCTTTAATTATCAACAACATTAATTTCTAATAACTTAAAAAAAATTATCTTATATATAAACAAATGATATATCTGAAAACAGGATCGGGGATAACCTTAAAGTGAATTGAGAGTACTTCACCCTATAATTTCCGCCACTTGGGTACAACACAATTTAGAATCTCACAAAAGTGTCCATTTGTAAAAGAAGAATAAAAAAACATATAAATGATTAATGTTAACTTTAAAGAAGACTTGAAAAGTCAACTTCAATTATTATCAAATGTTGTAAAATTTTTAAAAATATTATATTTACAAGTTAAAATAAAATAAAATAACAAAAAAATTTATTAAAAATATGAAGTGTTATATATATATATATATATATATATATATATATATATATATATATATATATATATATATATATATATATATATATATGGTGATGATTAACAAGACACTTTCAAGTAACTACTACTTTATTGGCGAAGAGAGAGGTTCGAATGTTGACTTTGATCTCAAATGTACAGTGGGACGTTAGGAAAGAAGATAGGCTGGTGTGGGTAGGTGAGGATTCTCAGGAGTATACAATTAGGTCTGGATATAGCTTCTTGAATGGAGAGAGCTCTTTGCAGTCCTCAATGTCTTTCAAGTTGTTGTGGTGTTTAAGTGTTGTCCCTTAAGTGATTGTGGGTGCATGTAGGATATTATTGGATAGATTGCCAACTAGACTTAATTTAGCACGAACGGGAGTTCAGTTGGCAAATCCGCTCTGCCCTCTGTGCTAGGATGGTGTTGAATCCACTGACCATCTGTTCAATACTTGTAGTGTGGTACAACAAGTGTGGGATAAGTCTGACAGGTGGATTGGGAAGGTGGGTGTTAGACATCAGGTCACTCATGTCAATTTGCAGAGTTTTGTGGGCCAAAAGCTAAGCGTTAATAGAGCCTGGAAAGGGGTGTGGGTAGCCGTTGTATCGAAAATATGGAGTTACAGAAATAAGGTGGTATTTAAGGGTGGGATTGTAGATGCTGATGAAATCTTTAGTCTTTTTGGTTGTTGTGGGTTAAGTATAAGATGAAGAGAATCACTTTTTCTTATTCAGATTGGAACTTCTCTCCGGTGTAGTGCCTCTAATCTTTGACATAGCAACTTTTGAGGTATGGCTGGCTTGGATGGCCCCTTCCCTACTATGTGTGTGGATCTGTTTTTGTACTTCTTTCTTGTGTATTCATCTCCCAGGTTAATGGTGGTTATGTGTCTTTCTTAGGTGCCCCTAGTATCCTAGTTAATGGTCTGTTTAATAGAGTGTTTTTATGTTTGAATTTTATATTCTGGTAGGTGTGTCACTTAGTCCTGATTTGGATATGTTGTACAAGGATAGGAACATTTCTTAAATGCTCCTTTTATTTTATTCTTTCTTTGATGTTAAAAAAAATAACTACTACATTTGGATTTCTCATAATTAACAATACACTTTCTACAAATGTGGTAGTTACTTGAAATCTTGAGTTATTCTGTTTTTTTTTTTTTTTTTTTTTTTTTTTTTTTTTCTTTTTTTTTTTTTTTTTTTTTTTTTTTTTTTTTTTTTTTT
>Ga0209700_107370_pt1 | contig 15657 bp, 5 predicted proteins | sample SiratroredBW_FD_187528 | JGI IMG/M metagenome (GOLD analysis project Ga0209700, IMG submission 187528) | Root nodule microbial communities of legume samples collected from California, USA - Siratro red BW (SPAdes) (version 2) | ecosystem: Host-associated > Plants > Roots > Nodule | place: USA...
GAGAGTATCCATTAGTGGTGAAGCCTTAGCCAATCTGCCAGCACCCTTTTTCAACATCACCCAACTCAGAAAAAGCTTCGAAAGTAAAAAGCTTACCGTGCATGACCTGGTTGTGTTATCAGGTACATTTTTTTATGTGAACTTGTGTTAAATGTACATAATATTAATGATAGACAGAAACCAAATTAACCTATCGGCCATGTGGTTGTATATATATAGGAGCACACACAATTGGAGTAGGTCATTGCAACTTGTTCAGTAACAGGCTTTTCAACTTCACCGGAAAAGGTGATCAAGATCCTTCTTTGAATCCTACTTATGCCAGTTTTTTGAAGACAAAATGCCAAAGTCTGAGTGACACCACCACAACAGCAGAGATGGATCCAGACAGCTCAAGGAGCTTCGACAATGACTATTATTCTATCCTTCTGCAGAACAAGGGTCTATTCCAATCAGATGCTGCCCTTTTGACAGCGAAGGTGTCAAGAAACATTGTGAACGAATTGACGAAACAAGACAAGTTCTTCACAGAGTTTGGGCAGTCAATGAAGAGAATGGGAGCCATTCAGGTCCTCACAGGCTCAGATGGCGAAATTAGGACTAAGTGCTCTGTTGTCAACTCTTAATTAAGACTCATCACTGCTTTTAATTTGTTGTGTTTCTTTTTCTATATTCTTTTGTCACAATTTCATTTGAGTTTCCAAAACCGCTATGTTTTAAAATTTGTTTGGTCACAAAATGACTTCATGTGGAAGTAAGAACGCTGTTATGTAATGAATTACTTGATGGAATAAAATAAAAGACTATTTGGCAGCAGCAAGAGTCCAAATTTGATCGTGGTTACCACTTTGCAATTAGTAATTGTATAATGCTAGTATTGTCAAATGTACGATAAAATTTAGAATTTGCTGAAAGCTAAAGATAGTTGAACAGAAAGTCAAAATAATAGAAACTATTTATTTATTCGTAATTCAAGTACAAAAGCTAATCTGGTATGACAAAATAATTATGATTTTCTTTTTTTACTAGCAATTTCAAGTTAAGTCATTTAAATTATTCAACAGGTCATGATTAGAGTCTAATTTTTTTTGAGATAGATGAATATATATTGTTAAAAAAAATACTTTGTAAGCTTGAAGATTTTCCTTATATTAGCTAAGACGCTCTGTTTTATCCTAAAATTTTGTAACAACAAAAGAAGTTGAATTCTGCATGGGGTGAAAGGTGAGAGATTTGGCAGTTAATTGCAGAAAATGAATTTCAACCGCATTGCATGAGTAGATACGTGAGGATTGCATACAGAAAATTTACAATATCATTTACTGATATATTATTATTATTATTATTATTATTATTATTATTATTATTATATATGTATTATAAATTCATTAAATTTTACCATGACCACTTTAATATTATATCAACAATAATTCTTAACTAATTCAAATATATTTTTTTTTACAGGTAACCATTCAATTAAACACAATTTAACTATAAAAGTAACTACATTGAGATTATGTGAACATGTGAACTATGACTCAATCATGAATAATGATTGAAGTAAAACATCATACATATATTATTATACATATATTATTATATATGATATAGGTAAGATAATATTTGAATATTTTATTATCAAGGTGAAAAGTTTATCTAAATACGAAAATAAGTTATTTAAGTTTCATTTTAACATAACTACCATCTTTCTAGAATATATTTCTTCTTTTTTCTTTACTATTTCTTTAAGTTTCAGGCTCTATATGTTAACAAACTAACAATTAGAGCTTCATTGGACTTGTCAAGTTTTCTTATTTGCTAAGTATACATGCTTGCATGTGACATATGAGACTCTTAAAATAATCTTTATTAGTTCAAAATCCTAGTTATATGTTCAAATCATTGATTAGAACTTTGTGTTGCAGGTTAGATTATCTTTGTGTTTTAAGGAGTTAGAGGTCTGTGTTTTAAGAAGTTGACTTTAAGCTCAACTCAACCTTACAAAACTGGCTTGTAAGGTAAAGTTTGCACTCATTTATAAAAATATTAAAAGACCTTATCTCTAGTCGATGTGAGATCTCCAACACACACCCCTCACGCCGAAACTTTCCAACTCGTGTGTGAGACTATACATTTAAGGGTGGCCGGATAGTGGTTGGCTCACTAGGTCTAACAACCTTGTTAGGATGAACTTTGATATCATCTTAAGAAGTGAAATCGACTTGTTAGGTGAGGTTTGCACCCACTTATAAACTATTGAAAGACCTTATCTCTAGTCCATGTAGAATCTTCTATTCAGGTGAGGAAAACTAGATTAAATGTCTTAACATATGTTAGATTTACTTTTAAAATAGAACCTTAGAATATTGAATAGAAATTGGTTGATTTGGATTTATTTTTTTGTGATATATAGTAGAATTTGATTAGTTGGTTATTTACATATGAATTTTGATGATTGAAATTGAATGCCTCGATTGAGAACTTATTTTTAAAGTATAAAGATATTTAATTATGATAAATTTGGTAAATATGTGTATTTATTAAATAAACTCTTTTAATGAGAATTTGATGATAGTTTGACACTTTTTGATGTAGTTAAATGATTAGGTGGCTTGGAAATTTTCATGTTTGGCTCTTAAGAGTTTTGGAATTTAGGGTGTTCACGCTGAGCGCATTCTTAGTGGGGTGCTCTCGAATTTGGGTAGCGTTGAATGCATTCTTTTCAGGCTGGCTAGTGCCAATCGTACTCTAATTGTGCAAAAATCTTATTTCTTTTACTTTTAATTAAATTTTCTTAATAATTTCTTAAATTTTAAGTTTATTATTCATTTATAGATGTTATATTGAGTTTATTCATCATATTATGATGAATTATATGGAATGCTTATGAAAATGTGAAGATATTTTGAATGAGTTTGAAATGAATGATATATGAGTTTGAAAGTAAAGAATATATGAGTTTGGAAATAAATAATTTATGATATAAGGTTGAAATATGTGGATTGTGAGGAAAGAAAACACTCGTGTTAAGATTGTGTTTAGAATGTACATTGTCTAAGGATTTGATCAATAAAGAGGTATCTTAAGTATACTGGTATATTAAAATCTAACAAATCAAGATTATTAGATGGTGAGAGTCAAATGAGATTTTGACTGGGGTCATGTGAATTAATCTTGTCATACAAGAACAATTGACTCATTAAGTAGATTCACAACTGAAAGTTGTATGACAAATACACATTTCTGAGTGTGATTTAATAACGAGTCTTCTAAAAATACACTCAAATATTTATACATATTATTAAATTGTGAATTAGATATGTTTTTGTTTGAAGATATATAATAATAAAGTATTACAAGCCAATAGATAATGCTGCATACGTAAGTGCTAGTTATGCTTTTGAATAAGTAATTTTTAGTTTTAAAATATTTTGAAAAAAAAATGTTACATCTTATAAATATTCTTCTAATCTCTATAAAGAGGGATATAATTTCAAATAATTTATGATCACGAACCTTGTGTATGATTAATGCCGAATTTTTTAATATCTCCAAGAAAATTTAAGAGTGGGTATTACATAGTATAAATAAAAGTAAGTGAAATATTAATGAAATAATAATTAGTCATTATTTTCTGAATGTATTTTTCTTTTTCCTTTATTCATTAGTTTTGTATAACTTTTTTTATTTTTCAGTTAAGAAAATATCACCACATTAACTCTTAAAATTAAATTGTTAAATTGTGTGGAACGAACATGATTAAAGAAAGGGAATCGACCATCTTAGCAAGACTAATGACACTTTAATGTGATTACATTTTCTTAATGAATAGATTAGAACACTAGTAGAAAATTAACGTGTGGAAAAGGAATAAAGATGTCACCAAGGAAAAATATTATTATAATTCTACCATCATTTGGGTTATTCATAATAACTAATATTTAATTTGATATTCATTTAATTTATTTAATATGTTAATTCAAAATTTTTAACCATGTTTAATGATACCAACCGGTTTTTTTATCATTATGGTATAATTTTGTAAAGAAATTATGAGAATGAGCACATTTAGAAAAAAAAAAATTAAAGCTATAGATAAGTTGTATTTGAAATTTACAAGTTTGTATTGAAGAAATCATATTATAAAAGACCACTTCAACTATTATTTTTTAAATTAGCACAATAGTAAAAAAATAGATAGTAACTAATATCGTATTGATTTGATAATTGGTAATTTGATAATTTTAGAAAATAATTTAATATATAAAATTACAACAAAAGAGTAAATTAATTAATAGTTTACAATTTATATATTTGTCTTATTTGAAGTTATATTATCTTAAAATGTGTAGGATATATATATCAGGCATCAGAATAACATTGAAGCAGTCGTCTGGTTTACTGCATATGCTTGAGGAGTGGCTGAAATTTATTATGGTTTGAAGATTCCACATTTGCATCTATATTTCCTTAAGGAACACTATCTTCTACATTTGTAAAACTACTCAAATTCATCAAAAACTCTCTGGTGGAGGTGTTTTATTTGGTCAAACTGGAAAAAAAAAAGTTTATAAAAAGGGTTGACCCGCGAAGTTATGTTATGACAGTGAAGAACATATGTGCAAAGTGCTGGCAGATTGTAAACAACCACTGTAGAATTGAGCAAAATATTCCTTTGGCACAGACTTACCAAAAATAAAAGAAAAAAACTGTTCAACACAAACTGACATTATTATAAAGTCCCATTACCAATAAGGGGAGAGTTTTTAAAAATTTAACTTTAATTTAGACGATATCCTCTCAAAAATCAATGGTAGGTGAGATTATTTAATGCAACTAGATAAATACATGCATTCGATGATTGAATTTGCAATTAATTATATATGGTTGAACCTGTTTGAGGGCACAAGTTTCCTTCTCAAATTAATCTTCTCACACAATTTAATATTACGTTGTATGTAATGCTTAACTGGTTTCATAAACTAAAATGATTTGGAAGGCCTATAAAAGGGAGCAAATGTTGTTGTCATTAAGCACTGCACTCACCAATTAAGAGTTAAGACAAGTGCATAGCATAGAAGTGACACAGAGATTAAGTTGAAGATTAAGATGAGAAATTTTCTTGTAGCTTGTTTGGCAGTGTTCTGTATCCTAGGGGCTTGTCATGGCAACCTTAGAAAGAATTTTTATAAGAAAACATGTTCTCAAGCCGAGCAGATTGTTAAGACCAAAATCCAGGAACATGTCTCTGCAAGGCCTGATTTGCCTGCCAAGTTGATCAGAATGCATTTTCATGACTGTTTTGTGAGGGTAAGCATTCATAGTTCTTGCTCTTTGTTACTTGCATCATTTCAAATTTAAATGCAACAGTTGCATGCAACGTAATTTAGAGCTACATGGTGATTCACATGACATGGCTGTGAAAACAACATTTCAGGGTTGTGATGGTTCGGTTTTGCTGGACTCCACTGCCACCAACCAAGCAGAGAAAGATTCGATTCCTAACTTATCTTTGTCTGGCTTCGATGTGATTGATGACATAAAAGAAGCATTGGAGGCAAAATGTCCTGGAACTGTATCCTGTGCTGACATACTTACATTGGCTGCTAGGGATGCTGTTTCTGTCCAAGTATGCAAAACCTAACCATTATATATACTACACAACTTCCATATATATATAGTTACATTATGCATGTATTGCATTGCAGTTCAATAAGCCTATGTGGGAAGTGCTTACCGGTAGAAGAGATGGGAAAGTATCCATTAGTGGTGAAGCCTTAGCCAATCTGCCAGCACCCTTTTTCAACATCACCCAACTCAGACAAAGCTTCGAAAGTAAAAAGCTTACCGTGCATGACCTGGTTGTGTTATCAGGTACATTTTTTTATGTGAACTTATGTTAAATGTACAGACAGAAACCAAATTAACCTATTGGCCATGTGGTTGTATATACACAGGAGCACACACAATTGGAGTAGGTCATTGCAACTTGTTCAGTAACAGGCTTTTCAACTTCACCGGAAAAGGTGATCAAGATCCTTCTCTCAATCCTACTTATGCCAATCTTTTGAAGACAAAATGCCAAAGTCTGAGTGACACCACCACAACAGTAGAGATGGATTCTGACAGCTCAAGCAGCTTTGACAATGACTATTATTCTATCCTTCTGCAGAACAAGGGTCTATTCCAATCAGATGCTGCCCTTTTGACAGCGAAGGTGTCAAGAAACATTGTGAACGAATTGACGAAACAAGACAAGTTCTTCACAGAGTTTGGGCAGTCAATGAAGAGAATGGGAGCCATTCAGGTCCTCACAGGCTCGGATGGCGAAATTAGGACTAAGTGCTCTGCTGTCAACTCTTAATTAAGAATCGTTACTGTTTCTTTTTCTGTATTCTTTTTGTCACACTTTCATTTGAGTTTCCAAAACCTCTATGTTTTAAAATTTGTTTTATCAGAAATGACTTCATGTGGAAGTAAGAACCCTGTGGATTATGTAATAAATTACTTGATGGAAATTGGAATAAAATAACAGATATTATAAAACAACTTTAGACATTTAATTTTATTTCTCACCCATTGCTCTTCTCCCAATTTAATCTTCTTTATTTTCACCCCCTCTATTTCTCTCTTCAATGCGGAACATGACATGATTGATAACGTGGGCTGGTTAGGGCCCTGTATAAAAGATATTCTTAACTGAAAAGTGAACTTTTGGTTTAACTTGTGACACTTTGTGTTTGATTGTGCAGGGACATCAAACTAGTCTTCCACAGTTGTAGTTTACGATTGTATGTTGGCAATTGGTTTTGATACTAATTATGACACAACGTTGTTTGATTCTATGCCGATAATTATATACTTGAAAATCTAACTTCAATTTTTGGCTGTCCTGCGTAAAAACCCATAGTTGGCAAAATAGATGATTGAATGGAATGAATTTTATTATGAATTGGAGTAGACTGAATTTTAAAATTACTTGCTTGATCCTTAAAAGTTGTTGTTTTTTTTTTTTTTTTTACTTTACAATTAGAAAATGTCCATTAAATATTAAAATAATAAACAAAAAATTTAAGTCATGGAAAAAAGAAAGAGGAAGGTAAAGTAAGCAATAATTTATGTATGGTAATTTTTGCTTAAATCAAATTTATGCATTTAAATTGTTTCGTTTAAATACAAAAGGCATACTTGAGGTTTTTGTCTTTTTACATAATACTTGAGTTTTTTTTTTGTATTTTTATATTCTTAATTAATAAAAGGAAAATATTCAAATGTTTCAGACTATGAATAGAGTAACCAAAGTAGTCTTGGCCATGTAAAATGGGTCGCTTTTTTTAAAAAAAAAATACAATAATTATAATTGTTAAAAAGTAAAAAAAAAATTGTTTTACTATATATTTGTTAAATTTTATAAATCAAATTACTATATTTAAAAATTGGAATTAATTTTGTGCGACTTATTTTAAAAAAAAAAGTATTTTTATTTATTTTTAAAAGTTAGAATTATTTTTAATTTTTTAAATCTAATCAACTCGCCACATTATATTAAGGTAATTAAAATTATGAGTAGGATGATAAATAACTTACAAAATCATAAATGTGAACTGTAATACAGATTCTGTAATTTATTATTATTATTATTATTATTATTATTATTATATATTTATCAATAAAGACAACAAATAAAAAAAATATTTGAAGGATATTTTAAAAAAATAAAAGAAATAAAATATATACATTAAAAGTGTTTTAATTTAAATTAAAATTGAAGTTGATTCAATTTAATCAAAAAGATAAACTTGTGAAAAAATAATATAAAAAAAATTGATTTTATCTGCCTTGCAATGTACCATCCCATTGGATTTCTCAAAAATTATTATTTAATTAGAAATTAAGCATATGAAATATGAAGAAGTAAAAGTGTAGGTACAATTAACCAATATAATGTTAGACTTTGAACATAAAAATAATAATTTTGTTTGGAAAAAATGTATTTGATAATTAAGGATAATTAATTTATTTTTATAGGTGTATGAAGAAATTGGCAGGAAACAGGTACGGTATAAAAGGGAAAGGAAGTGGAAATAAACCCTAGGTAAACAGAGTGAGAGAGAAAGAAAGGGTTTGGAAATAAACCCTAGGAAACAGATCAGAGTGAGACAGAGAGAGAAAGATGCCGGCAGGACACGGTTTGAGATCTCGAACCAGAGACTCCTTCTCTCGTCCCTTCAGGAAGAAGGGTACCATCGCCCTCACCACCTACCTCCGAACCTACCACATCGGCGATTATGTCGACATTAAGGTTAACGGCGCTGTCCACAAAGGAATGCCCCACAAATTCTATCACGGCCGCACCGGTCGCGTTTGGAACGTTACCAAACGAGCCATTGGTGTCGAGGTCAACAAGCAGGTATTACACTCTCCCCTCAGCCCTTTCTGCTTTCTCAATTAGATACATTAGGGTTCTATCTGAACGAAATACTTTGGGTAGGTCGGAAACAGAATAATCAGAAAGAGGATTCACGTGCGTGTGGAGCATGTGATGCCCTCGAGGTGCACGGAGGAGTTCCGCCTGAGGAAGATCAAGAATGATCAACTTAAGGCTGATGCCAAGGCTAAGGGAGAGAAAATCAGCACTAAGAGGCAGCCTGAGGGTCCTAAACCAGGTTTCATGGTGGAAGGTGCTACGCTGGAAACCGTGACTCCTATTCCCTACGATGTCGTCAACGATCTCAAAGGCGGTTACTAGTTTTGGTTTTCCATTGCTGTTTCTTAGATTGTGTAGTGTTTTTCTATTGATTAGTTTGAATGGATTCACGATTTTGTTTTCTTACATAAAACATATTTTATATTCTCCTTTTTTCTATGTGATTGTGATTGTCTATTAGAAATTACCATGTTTGCTGAATTATGGTGCACGTCTGTTGTACTTGTGCTCTGTTCTACCCCTAGGCTGTAATTTAGTTCATTTGTTTTCTTTTAATCTATCTGTTAAAGATTAATTGTTGTTCTCATAACCATTAGGATAAACTTCAAAATTGTTTTCATGGGGTGTATAAAGTTTTAATCTTTAAACTGTAGAAGTGCTGTTGATGCTGCCACAATTGGGTTGCAGAAACCCCTATTTTTTGGTACCAAATGGTGGCTTACTCAGCTCTGTTGTTGAGTATGGCTCTTTTTGTATGGATGGATCAGCTGAACTGTGTAGGGTAGGATTCATGGTAGTGAAGGAAGAGATTAGTTGTTTCAGCATAAAGCTAATTCCACCCTTTTGTGTATAGGAATTTAATATATGGAAATTTTTATATAAACAATTTTGCTTGATTTTCTAACATCACTATATTGATCACCGTGAAATTCAATTTATATGGAAACTAATTAAGCTGGGTTAGTTGCTATTCCTTGAACTCAAATTGAGGTAAGTTTTTCCATGATGTTCACTGTTGACGGAAGTAACTCTTTCTAGCTCTCGGTTTAATTGTTCTTGTTTGATATCAAATTGCAGTTCTGCCTCAATCATTTACTGCAGCTATTGATTTAGAATTAAATTCTTGAGGCATTATGTTTTTTTGGAAAACCAAATTAAAATTGAATTGATTCTGAATTAATTCATTAGGTGCTTTCGTGGCCAAATTCTACATAATCAAGTTTGTGTGATTTTGAATGCTGTCCTAATTTGCTGTCATATTTGAAATTCAAATTTTGATGGTCTAAAATTGATTAAAGATAAAAAACAGAAATGTACATTTCAATTACTTAATACATAGTAATTAACGTGCATTTTTAAATTCAATATCAGCTTAATTATCATCTGCTGTAAACGTGCCTAAGCCATTTGCTGAAACCACTCTAAGTATTCTTGGTACCCACCCACATTGCTGTTTTTTTGCCTTCTAGAATGTGAAAATCAAATTAATATAGAATGAAATTAATTGAGGTCAAAATCAATAGTTTGTGTTTGATTATTAACGTTTTTTATGGATGGAGATTTATAGAAGTTTTCAAATTAAAATCCTATTTTAAAAAAATATATATGCAATCAATTTGTATCAAATAAAATTATTTGTACTGTTAGAAATACTTTTCAGCTTGAGCTCCAAACAATTAATTAATCAATCTCCAATTTTTTAGACTCTAACTATATACAGAAAAATAATTTTCATTTTGAGATGAATATCGTATAATATATTAAAGAATTAGAAAATGTGCTGAGTATCACAGTGTATTGTAAATCTATTACAGAAAACGTAATTGGTAATTCTTCGTCATTGTAAAATAATCATTCTGACCTTTCATCCTAAATCAGGTTTCATGATCGAAGGTGTTACACTCGAAACCGTCACTATTTGTACGATGTTGTCAACGATCTTAAAGTTGGTAACTAATTTTCGTTTTTCATTACTGTTTGTTGGATTATGTGTTCTATTAATTTAAAATGTTGAAATAATAAGGAAGGATCATATGATCTTTTTAAGTTGTCAATTGCTACTAAAGAGGCTTTCTTTTTTAAAAAGTGTAGTTTACATTATAAATTCTTATATGGTATTCTCGCTAGCATCAAATGCTAGACGTATGTGTATGATTAAAACTTATAATTCTACTATACAACGACTATAATTTAAAATACAGTTATAGGGATTAAATGAATAATTTTTTATTTTTTCCTTAGTCTTATCTTAAAAAAAGTAAGAGTCTGGAATGCCAGATTTGATCTCACACTTCTATGGGTTTGCATAATGCATTTTCTTTGCAAATCATTTGTGTGTTTAGGAATTGCTGCCCTCTGAATATTATGTCAAAGTTGCACCTAAAATTGTTCTAGTCATAGTTGTCCTGTTGTAGTGAGTAATATTATGCTAATTATTTGAATATTTCAATTATAAAATAATTAAACTACAAACACAAAATTATATACTAAATTAAAGATATAATATAATTTCTATTTTTTTAAAAATTTGTATGTATTTTTTGAATTGAAATAGCATTGATAATTTAAGATATAGATTATTTAAAATTCATATATAAATTAAAATTATAGAAAATAAAATGATGGATCATCGGCGAATTTATCCGAACGTGATACAACCTGACGAGAACTGAATTAAATATTAAATTTTGGGCTTTTATAAATGATTGAGAATTAGGAAAAGTGACTATTTTAGGCTTTTCAAAAAAATTTCTCTTGTTGAAAATTAAATGTATCAAATAATAAAATTAAAATGATATCAGCTTAAACTCTGAAAATAAAAAAATTTACTTTACTATGAAATTTTTTTATTTGGTACTCAGTGATATGTAGGACTCATGTTCTAGTATTTCTTTGCATGGTTACAGATTTTTTTTTTTATTATTGTTGATGACTTTTTTTCTATATATTTTGTTTTTTTACTATGTATAGTAATTGTGTGAGATATAATGTTGTTAATTGTATCTCTAGTATTGAAAATATTTTAACATTACTATTAAAATTATTAAAACTGACAGTGAATTAGAGTTTATTATGATACTTAAATGACATTATCGAAAGGAACCATCAAAACACGTTTTAAATGTAAGTACTTTATTTTTTCAATCCAGTTTTTCTTGCTATATTTTGAATTTTTGTTTCAACATTTTTTTTAAATATAATTTTATGTATGCGAAGCCATGTTTTCATTTATGTTAGCAAATGATCTAAAATTTGAATTATTTATAGTTATTTATGATTAAATTGTAAATATTATTACTTTTAATTTTGATAGGTTAACATTTTATTTATTATCAAGGTGAAACTTGATATGATAATACTTGGTATATGTTTGTGTAGGGCTAAGTAGCTAAGCCTAGAAAAGAACAGAAATATTGATTTATTTTATGATTCTTTTTTACAAATATACATATGCTATTTATTATATATATATAGAGAGAGAGAGAGAGATTGTCTTTGAATGAAGGTGTTACAATATCACCAAAATTCCAACCATAATCACTTTTATCATGAGTAAACTAATTCTATTCATTATAAAATATGATAAAATAATTTACTTTTAAAATATAAAAAGTTATTCAATTAAAATATTCTACTTCTTAAAATAATTTAATATTTTAAAAATTTAAGTTAAATGTAATCATACACTAATTAAATTCATTAAGATATAAAAATTAATTTAAATTTATATAGTTAAATAATTGTACATAAAAAAAAAAATTCTGTACATTTGACAAAATTTAAATACTAAATGATTCCCAATTGAAGTCTTAAGCAAAACATGAAACGCGGGACTAGTATATAAACGACAAACTTGAGAGAGGGAAAAAAAAAACTCGTATGTTTGCGATGCCTTTGACACATGCATAAGATTAACATGGTTGCTGAATTTTTCTAAATCCTCTGCACTGCTTCAAATACTTTAGTCGTTGACATTCCATCACGACAATTGTTCAACTACCTAACGTATGCAAATGACTTAATATACAAACTTCGAATTTGTTGTCGTTGATGAATGGGCGAAAACGTGTTGCTCCATCAAATCATTGTTTTCTCCGAAAAGCTTAAACTATTGTTTTGTCTAATTCGTCTTCCAAAACTTAAGGGACACAATCATGGACATGTAACTTGTTAAACTACACTCCCTACTACAAAACTATAGGGGGTTTGGTCAAACCTAAAAGAAAGTCTAAAAACGGTAGACCCGAGAAGCTTATGACAGCGAGGAATATACATGCAGAGTGCTGGCATATTAACCACTGTAGAACTGAGCAACCTGTTCAACTCATTTAACACAAACACTAACCAAAAAACAAAGAAAACCAACAACTCTTTCGACACAAACTGACTTTATTATCGAGTGCTGAACGAATTAAGAGAAGTATTTCTTTAGAAAAAAGTAATAATTATATCATGTGAAACCAATGGTTGGTGAGATTATCTTAATGCAAGCAGATAAATACAAGCATTCTATGATTGAAGGCAATTAATTGTATATGGTTGAACCTGGCTTGAGGGCACAAGTTTCCTTCTCAAATTAGTCTTCTCACACATTATAATATTGTTATATGTAATGCTTAACTGGTTTGATAAACTAAAATGATTTGGAAGGTCTATAAAAGGGAGCAAATGTTGTTGTCATTAAGCACTGCACTCACCAATTAAGAGTTAAGATAAGTGCATAGCATAGAAGTGACACAAATAGATTAAGTTGAAGATTAAGATGAGAAATTTTCTTGTAGCTTGTTTGGCAGTGTTTTGTCTCCTAGGGATTTGTCAAAGTGGCGACCTTAGAAAGAATTTCTATAAGAAAACATGTTCTCAAGCCGAGCAGATTGTTAAGACCAAAATCCAGGAACATGTCTCTGCAAGGCCTGATTTGCCTGCCAAGTTGATCAGAATGCATTTTCATGACTGTTTTGTGAGGGTAAGTATTCATAGTTCTTGCTCTTTATTACGTGCACCATTTCAAATTAAAATACAACAGTGTTAATTTGCATGCAACGTAATTTAGAGCTACATGGTGATTCACATGACATGGTTGTGAAAACAAACTTTCAGGGTTGTGATGGTTCAGTTTTGCTGGAGTCCACTGCCACCAACCAAGCAGAGAAGGATTCGATTCCTAACTTATCTTTGTCTGGCTTCGATGTGATTGATGACATAAAAGAAGCATTGGAGGCAAAATGTCCTGGAACTGTATCTTGTGCTGACATACTTACATTGGCTGCAAGGGATGCTGTTTCTGTCCAAGTATGCAAAACCTAACCATTATATATACTACACAACTTCCATATATATATATATATACTTACATTATGCATGTATTTCATTGCAGTTCAATAAGCCTATGTGGGAAGTGCTTACCGGTAGAAGAGATGGGAGAGTATCCATTAGTGGTGAAGCCTTAGCCAATCTGCCAGCACCCTTTTTCAACATCACCCAACTCAGAAAAAGCTTCGAAAGTAAAAAGCTTACCGTGCATGACCTGGTTGTGTTATCAGGTACAATTTTTTATGTGAACTTGTGTTAAATGTACATAATATTAATGATAGACAGAAACCAAATTAACCTATTGGCCATGTGCTCGTATATATATAGGAGCACACACAATTGGAGTGGGTCATTGCAACTTGTTCAGTAACAGGCTTTTCAACTTCACCGGAAAGGGTGATCAAGATCCTTCTTTGAATCCTACTTATGCCAGTTTTTTGAAGACAAAATGCCAAAGTCTGAGTGACACCACGACAGCAGTAGAGATGGATCCTGACAGCTCAAGGAGCTTCGAGAATGACTATTATTTTATCCTTCTGCAGAACAAGGGTCTATTCCAATCAGATGCTGCCCTTTTGACAGCGAAAGTGTCAAGAAACATTGTGAACGAATTGACGAAACAAGACAAGTTCTTCACAGAGTTTGGGCAGTCAATGAAGAGAATGGGAGCCATTCAGGTCCTCACGGGCTCAGATGGCGAGATTAGGACTAAGTGCTCTGTTGTCAACTCTTAATTATGACTCATCACTGTTTTTAATTTGTTGTTCTTCTTTCTCTATATTTGTTTTTTTTTTTTTTTTTTTTTTTGTATGAAATCATTGAGTTAAATTTGCTTTGTGAGAAACCTTCAAAATTGAGAAATAAAGGTTGTGTTAAATTAATATTACAAACTTGTCTTTATTGACTTCATATATAGTGTATGGCTTGAGAGATTTTTAAGTTTGTTCCCCTTTGGATCCCATAAACTCAGCATGACTCATATGGCATTTAAGGTTGTGTATGATGTCAACAGACTATATAATGAGTGAGGAAATTCTGGCATTTATTGTTCTCATGTGTTTGAACGAAATGGATTGGAACCGAGTTGCTCGGAGTCTGAATACTTGAATCTGAGTACTTGAATATCGAAATTGAAGTTGTTTGGAGATTTGGTAAGAAGTACACATCCAGAAGATACAAAGTGTACGAGAGAATAAGTATATGAGTACGAGAACTAAGTGATAAAGTGAGTGATTCTTTATATAACAAGTGATATATATATACCTTGGATTGAATTGTTATAATTTCAAAAGGGCAAGTATAAAATAACAAACCTGTGTGTTATCGAGTTATATAGGTGGAGATCAAAATTTGAAGATTATTATGAATAATCAACAGGAAATCTTAAATATAAATATAACTGACTCAAATATTTTTAAAAAAAATAATACACTTATGATAATTTAAAAATGCTTAAATAGATATTTATATTAATAACTATTATGTATTATATTTTCATATTTATCCTTATTTTCTTTTAGAATATTAATAATCATTGTTGATATATAAATATTTATATCTATACATACTAGCATATACTTTGTAAAATTGAAACTTCGAAATATACAAAAAAAATAATATGAATTATAAAGTTAACATTCGTAGAGTATACGGGTTATTAGGCTAATAGTATTATAAATATGGGACAAAATTAGTTATATGTTTTAATTGAATTATTTTTAAAGTTATATTTTTTATTTAATATATTCTCAACTAGTAGTCAAAATCGAATTGATTTCATGTATAATGATTACTTAATTGCTTGGTTGAATTAGTTTTTATATTATCAGTTTTTATTAAGATATTCTCAACTAATAATCAATGTCCAATTGTTTTCCGGTATAAAATCTTTACAATAGTTGTTTTTTTTTTTTTCT
>Ga0209700_107373_pt1 | contig 15646 bp, 5 predicted proteins | sample SiratroredBW_FD_187528 | JGI IMG/M metagenome (GOLD analysis project Ga0209700, IMG submission 187528) | Root nodule microbial communities of legume samples collected from California, USA - Siratro red BW (SPAdes) (version 2) | ecosystem: Host-associated > Plants > Roots > Nodule | place: USA...
AAAAAAAAAAAAATATAATATATATATATATATATATATATATATATATATATATATATAAACTTAATATACAATTGAAATAATATAAACTTTTATAAAAACTTGACATTTATAAAATAATATTTTTATTTAAATATATTATTATTATAAATACATTAAATTATGTATTTAATAAATACTTATTTTATTCATATAAATAAAATATTTTGAAATATTTGGTAAATATTAAATAATATCATTTATTAAATTTATAAACATTAATAAATAATCAGAATGTTAAATTTATTAAATCTAATAATAAATATAGTTTAGTTAATATATAATGTAATCAAACTTTATTAATAATAATATTGAAAAATTTGATTAAATAGTACCTAATATTTATAAACGACTTTTTTATTTAATTAACACATTTTTAGTTTTTTTCCTCTCAACAACACTCTTTATCTTTTATTTTTCTCAATAGAATTCTTTATTCTTTAATTCTTGAAATAACACTCTTTTGTTTTCTGCAATAGCACTCTTTTTTTTAATAGTTATTAAAAATTGTGATTATTAATTTATTAAAATAAAGATAAAAAATAATATAAAAACAATTAAATTCAAATTAAAATAAAAAGAATACAAAGAAAATAAAATTAAATATTTTTTTATAGGTTTTTAACTAATTAATTATAATAGGAAAATGATAAATTACTTATTTTGTATTTTATAATAAATTTAAATTTGGCATAATAAATTATATTAAAATAAATTATAATAATTTTGTGATTGTATTTTTATATTAAAATTGATATTATAAGAAAAAATTAAAATAAATTATAAAATTGTTATTTAATTAAAATTAAACTTTATTGTTAATTATAGTAAAAAATTCGACTAAATAGTACTTAATATTTATATACTATCACAGAAATAATAATGTAATAATAATTATAAAATGTCTAGACACTACAAGAAAAATTATTTTTAGAAATTAATTTATTAGTCTTTAAAATGATAAAATTGGTCACTAATTTAATTAGAGACTAATTTAATTAGAGACTAATTTACAAACTAATAGTAATAAGTGGCTAAAATCTTGGTAACTAATTTTAGATATCAATCTAGATATTGATTTAGAAACTAATTTAGAGACCAATTTAGTGACTAATTTTATTGAAATTAATTTAGTGACCAATTTCACTGAAACCGATCTAGTGATCAATTTTATTGTAACCAATTTAGTAATCACTTTCATTGTAACCAATTCTAGAATCTCATAAATATAATAATGATAAAAATAATATAATAATTATTATCTTTATTATTATTGCTATTAATGGTAGTAATAATAATAAATAATAATGATAATATATTATACTTATATGGATATAAATTGCACTCATTTCATTAAAATTATGCTTAATAATACTTACATCCACTATATAAATTATTAATTAAAAGCCTAATTTTATAAATATATATACATATATATATAATATTATAATTATGTATATTACTTAAACAAATCACCTTTTAGCAAACTAAAGTAAACTATATTGCTCAAAATTTCAAAGAGTGTTATATTTACTCAATGATAAATGGATGAGTACGTGAATCACATTTGTTCGAAATAAACAAATAAAGAATATAAAAAAGCAAGATAACAATAATGAATTGTTGTGTATTATTAAGTCGTCATTGCTTTTGTAAAAAGTAATATTATATGTTAATTAGAAGCATTGATGAACTTCTATTAAATTGAGTGAATACAAATGTAAAACAATAATATTGGTGGTACACCAGTTTTTATTTTTATTTTTTTACCCTACACGTTCTCATTTTAAAACTTTATATTTTTTTTGTCAACAATAATAAATATAAATAAAATAAAATAAAATAATAAGATTATTTCAATCTATTTACACTCATAGTAAAAATAAAATAAAAAAAAATAAGAGTAGTCTATACCAAAAATATTAGTATTGTATGTGTTCAACTTAAAAGACCCATCATTCTTTTACACAAAATCCTACATTTATCCCAAGCTCCTACTTAAAACAAAATATTTACTTTTCCCCGAACATACAACATTATATAAACATAACACAATTGACATAAGATGACTAGTCGAGTATATAATCTAAGTATAATTGAAAAATAACGAGGAGGGGCTATATTCATTCTAAAGAGAGCATATTCAATTGTTGCTTTTACATGGTTCCTTTTTTAAAGACTTTACCCTTCAAGAGCTTCCCTGCCAAGACATTTCCAACAACATTAAAATACAAATCTTACACAAGTCCTAGTTCTTTACATAAACATATAATCATATTTCCATACATATATATCATGCACGCTTTGAACAGTATATCCAATTACACTCATGAGATCAAGGACATACAAGTTAACAGATCAACAAACTAGTTAGAATATGTAAAATTGGCATTACTATATTTAGCTTTTATCAAAACTTATAATTTAATTTGTACAAAAATAAAAACCTCATGAATGTCACAACCATTTTTGAAGATAACGTCATTTTTGTGTTTCCAAATTTGCCAAATTATGATCGTCCATACAGTGTTGCACACTGATTTATTTTTCCTAGTGGCCCTACTCAAATAAAATCCTAAAAAATGTTCTCTAACCATATAATGGTGTATGGATTTCACCTCAAACCATTTGTCACACAAGTTCCATAAGAAACAAGTAGCCTTACACGTGAAGAACAAATGACAAACACTTTCATCATAAAAATTACACAACACACACACACAATAGATTCACAATATAAATACCTAGCCTATCTCCAATTGGCAGCTTATTATGAAAGATTTTCCAGCTGCAAATCTAGAAGGACGGTGTCCCTTCACTTTCCATAGTCTTTAGAACACCTCATCATAACCTCCTTCACTTCCATCCAAAATCTTATTGTAAGCATCCTTCATAGTATAAACATTTTCTTCCTGCCTTTTCACACCCACTTGTCATCTTTTGCCTTATTTAATTTCACACCTCTGGGTGGTTGAGAAAAATTCCTCAACCATTGATTTTTTCCACTCACACCATGCCCTTCTCCAGTAGAATTTCCATACCCACACCTGTCCATGCCAAACCCCATCTCTTCTACTTTAAGGCCTTTCTAGGTTGAATTTGCAAAAATTCTAGAGAAAGCTTCCTTGAGCATTACTTCCCCTACCTATACATCATCCCACAAATAGATTTTGTTCCCTTTTCCAACACTCGAACTAAAGCTCTTATTGAACCAATTTCCTCCCTCACTCTTCCCAATAATACTTCTTAGGTCCCTCCACCATTTGGATTCATCATTATTGTTGCCTACAAGGTCTAAACTTCTCCAAGACACATTTTGAGTTAATAATATCACTCCACAATCCTTTTTCCTCCATACCCAACCTCCATTTCACTATGCCAAGGAGAGCCCTGTTAAACTTCTCAATATCCTTAATACCTAACCCTTCATACTCTCTAGTCTTGGAAACTGTTTTCTAGTTAATCTAAGCTAGTTTTCCCTGTCATGACCCCAGCCCACAAAAATTTTCTTTGAATTTTAATTAAATATCTGCAAATAGTTTTTGGAACTTTAAATAGTGATTAAAGGGGAACAGCTGAGATAACATACTTAATCAAGGTGTCTCTCCCTGCACTACAAGAAAAAAGTTATTTAGAGACCAATTTTTAGTTACCCGATAAAATGATTACTAATTGTAACCAAAATAATCATCAAATTAGGTTTTGGTTGCTAGATAATTAAAAAATAAAAGAAATGATTGGACTTAGTGACCAATTAAGTCAAGATATTAGCTACCAAGGTTTTAGCCACTTATACCATTAGATTCTAAATTAGTCTTTAACTTAATTAGATACCAATTTAGAATCTAATAGTATAAGTGACTAAAACTTTGGTAGTTAATGTTAGCTACCAATTTATCTTGACTTAATTGGTTATTAAATTCAATCTTTACTTTTATTTTGTAATTATTTAGCAACAAAATCTAATTTGGTGATTATTTTGATCACAATTAATAATCATTTTATTTAGTAGCTAAAAATTTGTCTCTAAATAGCTTTTTTCTTGTGGTGCTACAACATAAATAAACTTTCCTTTCCATCTCAATAGTTTCTTTCTAACCTTATCTATCAGCCCATTCCAAAATATAAGTCTATTATGATTTCCTCCAATAGGTACACCGAGATACTTAAACGGTAAATTCATAAAAATACAGTTCAACATAACTGTATACCTCTACAGGTTAACCGAATCAACCCCTATCCCACCTATATATCTCTTGTGAAGGTTAACTCTAAGCCCTAAAGCTAATTGAAAGCACCTTAGAATACTTTTAATAGACACAAGGTTTCGAATGTTATCTTTGCACATGAACATTGTATCGTCAGCGAATTGGAGCATACTAACGTCTACTTCATTCATTCCTATTTTTAATCCTTCTAAAAGTTATATGATACATTGGATGCAGACCATACCTCGTGTTTGCATTGTTGACTCTTGCGAGAAGGTATTTAAATATTTTAAATATTCTAAAAAAGCTAATTAGAAGTTTCATATGTGATGATGAATTCGTATTTCAGATTTTTTTAGATATCGAGTCATTGAACGCAGACACATTAGAAGAAATTCGTCAGGAATGGGTAAGATATTTTCTGACATGAGAAATTAGAACATGTAAAATTTATAAATGTTTGTTACATATACATAGAGATTGTATTCTAATTGGTTTTTATATATGTTATGTTGATTTAATTTTCGTAAGTTTTTGTTTAGGATATGAAAAATGTGTTGCTTTGTAATTGATTTTGGATACATGTAATTGGTTTTAGTATATCCTGGTTGACAAAACTGTTAAAGGTTAGGAAAACATTAAAACTCACAAAACTTTAAAAAAACTTCATATATCAAATCTTTTAAGACACTAACCGATGTAGTATGTCCCATATTACACTGGTTCTCAATGGAACAGATGTAATATGTCCTTATAAGGAAAATTTTTATGGTACACTGGAATGGGATATTACATCGAGTTCAGTAAGAATCGATGTAATATGTCCTCCATAATGCAAACCTTAGCTCATTGGAATGAGATATTACATCAATTACAAATCACAATTGATGTAGTAGGTCTGAATTTTTCAATTTTTTTGGCTCTTGAAAACGTTTTTTATGTTGGTTGTTTTCATAACTAGTATAATATTAGAATATACAACATTGGTTGAAGAACCGATGTAGAAAATCTTGATTTTCTACATCCCCCATATTAACATCAGTTGCAGAACTGGTATAGAAAGTCTTCCTAAAATAATGTAAGATCTCATTTTTGTACTAGTGATATTTTAATTCCATGTTAGCTAGTATGTTGACTACTAGCTATGTATATAATGGGGATATAGGCAAGAAGGTATGTCTCAGTTTCATTTTATTGCTCATAACTTTGATTAAAATATCTATATGTACTTTCATGTGATCATTCTCATGTAACTCTTCAACATGCTTCTTTTTTAATCTTCTACTTCTCTTCATATTTCTCTTATAACTAAAAAAGAGACCATTGGAGTCTCCATATGTTACTGTTAAGTTTCTTCATAAATTGTATATGCTTGATTTTTGATGCTTTTTGTCTTCACCATTTCTTTATTCATGGGTCCTTAGGAAAGTTTTAACTAATCAATAATTAAATATACTTGCAAATAGGTATTAAGGTTAATTATTCTTGATATATCCTGTATTATTCTCCAACTTGATGAAATGTCCCAAAGAAACACTTTAAACAGTCACTTATATATGCAAAACAATTAGTAAATAATCAATAATCATATGAGATATAGCTTGTCTTACTCCTATCATTTATATACTAATATAAAAGGATTTTGAGGCTAATGAACCTTGTTAGCTATGATCATCTCACTTGGTTAGTTTTAACTATGTTTGTTAAACTCAATTATTTCCTAAGATAAATATATCTCTTAGGTTTTCTTTCACTACAAGAAAAAAGTTATTTAGAGACCAATATTTAGCTATCAAATGAAATTGTTGCTAATTGTGACCAAAATAGTAACCAAATTAAATTTTGGTTGCTAAATAACTATAAAATAGAAGTAATGATTGAATTTAGTGACCAATTAAGTCAAATAATTGGTATCTAGCATTAGATACCAAAATTTTAGTGACCTATGCCATTAGATTCTAAATTGGTATCTAATTAAGTTAGAGACTAATTTAGAATCTAATAGTATAGATCACTAAAACCTTGGTAGCTAATGTTAGATAACAATTATTTGACTAAATTGGTCACTAAATTCAATCATTACTTCTATTTTGTAGTTATTTAGCAACTAAAATCTAATTTGGTGACTATTTTGGTCACAAATAGTAATCATTTCATTTAGTCGCTAAAAATTGGTCTCTAAACAATTTTTTTCTTGTAGTGTTTCGATCTAAAGATGGATTTGATAGAATAAATATGAAATGAAAGTGTGTACAAAATTGGATTATTTAGATTAAAGGAAAGATGATAAGATTTGAGAAGAAAGTTTGTGAAAATATATTAGTAATGTGGTAGGTATGATTTATATTTTAATTTTTTTAATTGATAAAATTGTATTACAAATTTACTCTTATAGTTAAAAATAATAAAAATCCAAATATGATTAATTTGTTGAGGGTAAGGGATGAATTATTCTTTTTAGTTGATGGAGTTATAAAACTACCAATTATTTTAAAATAAAATTATTATTCTTAATATATTATTATTTTATAAACTTATTTTAATTATTATTATAATTTTTAATTTTATTATTATTACTTTTACTATTATTATTAATTTATAATTTTATTCAATTTATTATTATTTTAGTAATAATATTTATTTGAAAACCAAAAATGGTGAGAAACCATGTACCTTTGGCATGCTAGAAAAACACTGTACCTTCTTGACTGCATCTCCATTACGTTTTAACATTTAATCACACAAATGATAAGGCTTTAAGAAAGGACAGAAGCATACATGGCAAACACCCGTAATTGAGTAAACCGTCATTTTATAAAAATTATCATAATCGATTATCCACTTTTTTTCGCCACACAAAATTGATTAATACAGTTCATAATCGATTATGATACCTCCGTACACCCATTTTAAACCATACAACCATGAAGATACCATCAAAACTTACATTTTAATCTTGTAGCTGTGAAGAACTCACCAACAAACCACACACAAGAATACTTCACACATGCATGAAATCCATGTAACAGAGCAACCATGCAGAGCGTTTGCCACGAACAGTAATATCACGTAGGAACAGTAAAATCATCTTGCATGTGTACAACTATATTTATCTTTTTTTTTTTTTTTCGCATAATAAGAGGATAAAAAACTCACTCGTCTCGCAAATCTGCACCTCCATTTCTTCTCAAATCGTTAGATCCAACTACAAATAATAATCTTCTCTGCTATTCCATATGAACCTCCCATAATATTCTACTACGGATACTTTGAGATGAAAAAGGAAAATTCAATTAAGAAAATACATAGAAAGGACTTCAACTCGAGTAGATCCGTGAGAAATAGAAAGAGATAGGGTCTGGTGGGTTGCAGATACCCTTCATCCAAAGAAAAATCTGCCCTATTACCTACTCCGTTGTTAGATAAGGCTCATTGCATTTCTGGGCCACAAATATTTTTAAAAAATAATTATAATATTTAAATTTATTACAAAATGCAGTTAATTTATACATTTTCTATGTATTTTAACATTTTAAATTTTTAAACATAATTCAAAAGCTTACGGCCAAATAAACTTACAGTGCAAATACAATAAGATACAAAAACTTTACGGGTATCTTCTGGGATTTTTAGTTAAAGTATTGTTTGTAAATTAAGGGTATTTAAGGTTTTTTTTTTTTTTTTTTTTTTTTCTTTCTATAGATGATTGGTAACCCTGGGTACCCGTAGTAAGAAGATACCTGTGCCCATCCTATTAGGAATACAGATTTAAAAGACCTGCATCCATTTTAATATTCATTTCAAATCTTATCCACATATGGATATTGTGTGGAATTTTTTGCCAACAAAGAAATAATTTTTAATGAATTTATTTTCTGTAACTTAATTCTTTTACTGAGAGATCAAGCTTTATTCCACTTATATTTTATATAGTTAAGGTTTCTTTGTCAAAATCCTTTGATCACAACATCAACATTCAAAATTAAGCTGAACCTCACGATTTGGATGAGGGAGAGAGCAGTCACTGCAAAAATATAGGTGAACTGGAACAATTGTATTGACTAAAAAATTATCTTGATTCTTCCTTAACTTACATCATTTTAAGGATGCAACCACGGGAAGTGGGGAGACAAAAGAAAAATACTTGATAATGGAGTTTGAATTGGAGAAAGGAACAGTTTAAAAGAACAATACCTCAAGTATCACTCTTAAGGTAGGAGTTATTAAATAAGCTACCTAAATGGTCAAGAAAAGATGGTGGATATGGAACGAAAGACACGAAAAAGTACACAGTCAAATCAACATACCAAATTTGAAGATGCAGAACCTAGTATTTTGTGGAGACAGAATTTAGTTTCATCTTTATATTAAAAGTTTTCTTTAACAAATTTTCAGAACGGTACTTTTAAAGAATTAGTTGTGAGGTATTCCTTCATGTTTCGGATATACGAATCAATGAGAAATGAACTCTTGTTTGAAGAGAAAAATATTAAGTATTGAAATATAAGTCTAATAGTCTAAATTGTGTAAAACTAAAAAAGTTAATCATCATATAAAAAAGTGGTGTAATGGGAAAGTAAATGATATTTGGAAGGGAACGTAGGTGACAGTAGTGTGGAAAATTTGGAAACTTAGGAACAAAGTGGTGTTTAACAATGGTGTTGTTGATGACTTAGAAATTTTTTCCTTAGCACAAATTGAGTTGTTGGACATGAGTCAAATATTGTAGGAAAAGAGTGATTTTTTCATTCTCAGATTGGAATTTTTGTCCTCTACTGTGTTTGATAAATTTAGGATAACTAGGTTGTATTTATTCCTCTGATAAGTGGTGCCAAGTGAGCTTAGGGGGGCTGGGTAGTACTGCTAGTAGGTTAGGACAATACATGCTTGGTTACTTGTGATGCAGGTGAAGCTGACAAGTTTGATATCTATTAAGAGACACATTCTGGTACTGTTAATGTTAGCAGTTTGCAGCAACTGAAGGATTCTTATTGGTGTGTGGAACTTGCACGATTTAAACTTTAGTGGTTTGCTACAGTGATTGATGAGTTTGAAGGATAATAATTTTGTATACTCACTCCTGTATTATTTTTGTTTATCTGGAAGAGATGTATTGGAAGAGATGCATTAGTTGAGTTAGATGAAAAAAAGTCTTTTGTTGTTTTGTTTCAGATTTGAATTTGGGTAATATGTTTTGTTTTATATATACTTTGTATAAGGGTTGGAGCACCCCTAAAGTGCCCTAATTTATTCTATTTTTTGCGGTTAAAAAAAATATATATATATATAAAAAAAATTTAAACTTATAAATCTATTATCTTAAGAATTTGAACTCAAAATGATCAATTTTTTTTGTGTGAGTTTAAATATCTCTTTCTATTTGAAATTTTTTCGGTATTTTCCCTTAATTTTCTCAGTACTTAGGCCATTAGAAATAACTTAGTTTTTGCTTGATATTTTTTCACTATGCTTAACATTTTTTGTACATAGTTGTAACAACCAGATGTTTCATAAATATGTATATAAGAGTATACCCGATGATTCTGATAAAAAAATGAAGAGCTTTCATGGAAACCCCTTAGGAATACATATATGTACTTTATATGTAGCTACCCCTTTACATTTTAAAAGATTGGAGAACCAACAAATACATTTACATTGGCAACAATCCACCACAGCCCCCACTCTTTTCAATATGTCATAATATGTTGGGGATTCAAACACTTGAAGCTTTTTGCAGACTAGAAGCATATTGTCTTGCCCACTGATCATAGTGAATAATTTCTTCTAGTGAAGGAGATGGTACTAATTCCTTTTGATGTTCCTGGCATGTTAGTTCCACAACCTTGAATATGTCCAGGTAACTAATCCTGCAAACGGGGGAGAAGGGAAGTCAGAAGAGGATTGTAACTGTTTCATGGCTCGGAAAATTTTTCTTCTGCATAGCTAACTAGCATCAACTTTCAATATCATCACTTAATGGAATTTTAGTTTACTTTTACTATATTCCTAGTGGTCAAATGTTATGTTAGTTCTTCTGATGCATCCTATACAGAAGTGATTTGGGGGATATTTGATTGTTTGAATAACATGGATCTCCAATGTAACATAAATGTAACTAAGAGAATGCTTACTTTTCTTCAACAAACAGTTCTACAGCTTTCTCATTTGCTGCACTGAGAACTCCTGTCATGGTGCCCCCAGCACGTCCAGCAGCATAGCAGAGATTCACCGATGGAAACTTCTTCTCATCAGGTGCATAAAATGTTAAAGAACCATACCTGAGTCAGGAGATGTTAAATACAATTGTGTCAATAAGTTGAACAATTTCACTACTAACTGGTTCATCACATACTATGAGCTAAATATGTAAGTAAAGAAAAATTGAGCTATATGGTTAGCAATTTGTTGAAAAGGGAAAAATGAAATTCAACCAAGAAGGGCTTCATAATGGTATGAATGTTCAAGATAAAGGTAATGAGAAAATATGATACAGGGGAAAGTGTTTGTACTTGCTAAGATCAAGGCGAGGCCAAGTTATTTCAGAGCAGTAGATTCTCTCTGGCCAAGATAATGTGTAAAGGAGTGGTAAGCGCATGTCAGGTATCCCCAGCTGTGCAATAACAGATGAATCCTGAAAAGAACAAAAATGAAAAAAAAAAATTTAATACTTGGCTGTCTGCCTCTTCTTTTGTATTCCCTTTTGCTTGTTTTTCAAGTTGATCTTGAGCAATTCACATGTTCAAGCCTTCTACATGTAGGTAATGTCATTCATCATTTAGTATGTGAGTGAGAATTTCTGTGTTTATTAACAAGCTAAAACTAACACAGCATATTGCAAGGTTTTAACCTGTGTTTCAACCAAGGAATGTATGATAGATTGTGGATGAATAACAATCTCAATATCATCGTAGTCTGCTCCAAACAAGTAATGTGCTTCAATTACTTCTAGACCCTGCCAAGAGTTAAAATAAATTTATTATAGATATAATCATATCAATAGATAGATTCACAAGAAAGAATTCTGTCATCAAATAAAAAAGTGATATTTTCATCCAAATGCATTGAATGTAGAAGGAAACAAACCTTATTGAAAAGGGTAGCAGAGTCAATAGTTATTTTTCTCCCCAAACTCCATATGGGGTGCTTTAATGCATCAGCAAGTTTAATGTCTTTCATCTTTTCAGCTGGCCATTCTCTGTTAATCACCAGAATGACAGATAATTCAGCTCAATTATAAAAAGCATTAAATAGCATTATGAGATGGAATGGTTGAAAGTTTCCCTAATAAAACAATAATGATTCAAATAGGCTTTATCTAGAAACATCAAAACTCTTCAACTTGAACTATTTTCCCTTACCTGAAAGCACCTCCTGATCCAGTTAAAAGGATTTTCCTAAGTGCACCCTTTGGCAACCCCTGGATAGACTGTTCAAAGAAGCATCCTTTATGTATCAGTGACCAAAAGCAGCATGAAGTGGTGCAAATAATAAATCCATTGCCTCAAACCAACACAAAAGAGACAAAGGTTGATATACTCAGTATAAGATATCTCTGTAACTTGATATTCTGCTTAAGTACCTGAAAAATTGCAGAATGTTCCGAATCAGCAGGAAGAATTTTTATGTTATGTTTTTGAGCAAGAGGAAGAACAAAAGGGGCTCCAGCTATCATTGTCTCTTTGTTAGCCAAAGCTATGTCTTTCCCTGCCTCAATTGCTGCAACTGTTGGCTGAAGAAAATAACCAATGACATTTTTAGTTTTACCATCTGTACACACCAATTCATATTGCTAAAAGAATTTTGACCAATATGTAATTATCTGCGCATTTTTTTTCTAATACTGAGCTGAGAGGAACAAATTAGCATCAGACCTATGAAAATAATTTTTAGGTTCACCAAAAGTTACATTATTTGTCTGCAATGAATAACATCCTTCAACTTTCAAGCTCAATAATAACCTGTTCTTTCACTCAATTATGCACAAACATCAACTATATATTTGACTGGTATCATTTGATTAATTATGGGGTGTCATTAATACACTCTAGCACTCCATTTCTAACACACTTTCTTACAAGTAAAAGTTAATTTGGGGTCCACGAGTTTGAAATAAGACCCACATATTTAATGTGTCATAGGTGAATTTCACCGAATATAAAAGAGAGAATGAGTCATAACATTTCTAGTGATATTAATACAAAAAGGGCATGTATAAACATGCATGTGGAAGATCACAACAAGCTATATCTAGCTTGTCCTTGTAAATTTGGTATGCAAAATGGAATGATTGTGAAGATTGAATGAAAGAAACATTTTATTTAAAATCACCTTTAATCCTGCACAACCAACTATTCCAGTAACTACAGTGGCTGCATCAGGGTGACGGGCAGCCTGAAAAAAGAAAAAATATGGTTGCTTGTGATTTTTGAAAAGATCATTAGACCATAAGATGAGACAAGAAAAAGATTTCAACCTCAATGACTCCCTGCTCTCCAGGGATGATTTCAGGTTTGTGTTCCACGTCAGCAATAGCCTCTCTGAGTTCATCCACTAAAGACTCATTTCTTAGACCAACAACTTGAGGCTTAAATGTCTTTATCTGCAAAGAGTAAAATATCTCGAGCATGACATTTTTGTTTGCACTTCTAAGAGATGAATATGTAACAATGCATTTGATGTTGATTTTAACTCTAAAATACAAGTCTTCTCATCCAAATTGTCTTGAGTTGATTTACAACATGATTTCTGTGTTCTTAGATGATTTTTAAAATGTGTGAACAATACAATTTTGATAACTGATTTACAGTTTATTCCTGGTAGTTATATAAAAAGAAGAAAAAAAAAATGCTCTTTTGATAAGCTTCCAAATTCACTTCAGTCACAGATGTGAAAGTTCCATTAGATATTTGGAGTAAGGTAATTATTATTACCTGGTCAGCAAGAAGAGTGATATTTGAGCCAGCAGCAAGTGCTACAACATTAAATCTTTCTGGAAACTCAGCCACTATACTCAGTGTCTACAAAAGTAACAAGGAAAAATAATTAAGATCATTAGAAAAAAAGCACCCAAGGCAATAATTAATCAACTTTAAGATTACTAGAAGAAAAAAAGCACCCAGTGTAGGAGGAAATAATTTTAAAACAAAAGCAAATAATTTGAGAATGTTAAAAAGTTGAAATTGAAAAAAAAAAATTCTAATGAGATGAAAGAGAAAAATTTGGAAGAAACCATTTTGAATAAAATAAAAAGAATGAAATTTTATCCAAAGGAAAATTTTAAAAATGATTCATAATTTCATTATATTTAAAACTATAAAGTGCTAGCTAGAAAGACAATAAAAGCTTCAAACCTAGTTCGATAAAATACTTTTAATCATAATGCTTTATTTTATTACACAGGTAGTTAGTATATATGCTATATATGTATGATCTTCTTTAAATAGGATATCAGCAGGAATTTTTTATATATGTTTGAAAATATTTTTGAAAAAGTAAGTTCTATCATTTTGAAAAAGTTATCATGAAATAAGTGTTATTGTCTTAATCGGAATGACTCCTAATAAAGATATGTGAAATCGTAAAATTATAATATATATATATATATATATATATATATATATATATATATATATATATATATATATATATATATTTGTGTATACATTAACAATTATGATTTTAAAATCACAAGTTCAAAAATTATTTATATTAAACAAAATTGAAGTAAGATTTTCTATATTTATTATTTTATGTTTTGAAATTTTCTTTTTCGAATTTTGTATTTTTATTTGATTAGGAAACTTTATACCATTCACGTCACTTAATTAAATAAAGTGGTTCGGCTTTAAACTTACAAATATCTCAGAAATTTTCTTTATATTTTCTTTTTTTACAAATTTAGTGAGTTTAAACTTTGACAGTTCTCTTTTTTTTTTATTTAGTAACATACAAGAGCATAAAAGTTATTTAATAGTGTTATTAATAATAAGAAAAAGGATATACTGACATCATAAAAATATATAATTAACAAAACATTTTGTTCGTTAAAAAAATAATAAGAACACTTAATGTTTGCATCATATAATTTCAAAAATAAAAAAATATACTCATAAAAAATAATATTATTAAATTATATATATATATATATATATATATATATATATCAACAAAACTATAATTTTATATACCGAGAGTATTTATCAAAATCTCTTTTTATTTTTCATGTTTCCTCCTAAATAACTAAATGCCAATACCAGTTTAAAGAATTATAAAGATATTTTATCAAATTACAAGGAAAAATTTAATACAATAAGGATATTTCATGGATGAAATGGCAGTTATAGACCATATTTCATAACCATGATTTTTATTTTTTTTTTGGTTGAAACTAAATTTCCATAACCATGAATATGACTATATATATTCATGAATGTAAATTGATATATACCTGAGTTCCAATTGAACCAGTAGATCCTAAGACAGTAATGGGTTTTGGTCCATCCCATGTCTTAAAATCAGAAGGCTCTGGAATAGCTGTTCCAGGCCAAGCTGGTGGTGGTGATTGAGCTGCAGCAGAACAATAAACTCTTCTTTCTACTGTTGTGTCACTCTCTTTTCTCTTCAAAGAAAAACTACCTAAGAAACAAAAGCAGATTAATCATTAAACAAAAGCTAACTATATATACAAGTTATTTTATTTTACTTACTGATTAAAAACCTACTTCAATCATATAAGGTTTAGACTATTTATGGAGCTCGAAACGTACACCATCGTATCAAGTATTGAATATTTTTGGCTTTATAAGTGGTGTCATAATGATATAATAACATATTAGATTCTAAGTTATTGATCCATATAAAATTTCTAATAACTATGAAAAATAACAAAATAAATTATACTAAACGATTTTTTCTTTAATAACATCCAGTTCCATTTTTTAAAAAATTTTATACAAACCACTTTCTGATTTTTAAAAATATTATATTTAAAAACATCTAAAGGGTATATGTTAACAAGGGTTTTTGATAACTGGCTACATCAAATTGCGAAACATGATGTTCCAAACCATCCTCTATCTTAGAAAAACATCAACATAACATAATTTCAATAGCATCGTATGGATCTACATGTAACAAATATTTTCTAAACATCACATATAGATATTTTTAAAATAAAATAGTTTATCAAAAAATAAATTTCTTAATATAAATAATATCTCAAAAAAGAAACTAATATGTTACAAAATAAATTGTTCTTTTGGTGGTCCTTCGCCGGAATGGACCCATGGGAGTTTCTTAAATGCATAATCAAATACAGAATTGGGATCGAAATATTTGTTCAGCACCTATTTTTTTTTTTTTTTTTTTTTTTTTTTTTTTTTTTTTTTTTTTTTTTT
>Ga0209700_107374_pt1 | contig 15643 bp, 10 predicted proteins | sample SiratroredBW_FD_187528 | JGI IMG/M metagenome (GOLD analysis project Ga0209700, IMG submission 187528) | Root nodule microbial communities of legume samples collected from California, USA - Siratro red BW (SPAdes) (version 2) | ecosystem: Host-associated > Plants > Roots > Nodule | place: USA...
AAAAAAAAAAAAAAAAAAAAAAAAAAAAAAAAAAAAAAAAAAAAAAAAAAAAAAAAAAAAAAAAAAAAAAAAAAACCGTGTCAAAAAAGCAACCTTAGTTTATGTGATAACATTAGTTGATAAAGATAAAAAACTAAGTATTCAATTGAATAAGGACTCCGAGAAGAAGTCTTTAAAAAGGATAATGAATATATATAACATATAGAAGAAAACTTACTTTGTAAGAAAGTTGTTTGAAAATAGACATAAAAAATAATTTTAAAAAATTATTATAACGTAGAATAAGAATAAAAATAAGAAGGTATGTTAACACACCTAGGTGATAATACAAGTCTCACATTGTAAATAAGGATTGGGTGTTCAAAGAGAACTCATATAAAAATTATAAATCACCTTTGAATAGAAATCAAATTAAGAGCTATTGAAGTCTCTTGTATTTTTTGTGAGAGTGAACTTCATTTTAGTTGACTTCTCCAAAGTGGTTTATCTTTTTTTTTTCTTTTCTTTGAACATCCAAGGGAGTACGCCAATAGTTAAGAGTCTTTCCAACTCCTAGAGTTATATACACTTGGGAAGGTAACTCACCACCTGATCTTGCCACGTTCCATTCAACATTCTTGCATATCTTGCACCATATTGTCTATTGCTTTCTTGCATATAACTTATGTTCTTATTAAGCTTTCATCTATTATCTCTCTATTGTCAAAGTTAGTCAAGAAACACCAATATTCTAAAGAATCACTTGGCCAAAACCACACCACACCATAACTTTTCAAAAAATAGTCCAAGACTACCACCACACACCATTTGACCATCCTCCATGAACCAATCAAGAACCTTTCTATAATTCTTTCCAAACTTACCAAAGCTCCATAACCCTTGGTTGCATCAAACTCTCACTAGAACACCAAAACTCCAAAAAAAACAACCAATAACCTAATTCTCATTCTCTCTTTCATTCGCTAGCCCTCCCAAAGGAAACTTCTATGATTTCCTCAAAGACAAGTTTTAACGATGGCCAACATTGAATGTTATGCTAGAAAATATACATTCTTATATTATGTGTGTAACATCTCAATTTTATAATTATAAAACTATTTAAATTGTTTACACTATTGGATAAAGACATGAAAGATTTATTCTTTAATATTTCTTATATTCAGTCCAATTAATGCATGTCAAGTACAATCATACATTCAATATTAAATCCAATACTTACCTGGAACTGAAGATGATGCCATTGTAATTGTTGATCAGAGAAGATTGAATTCCCTTTATGTAATTGAGTAAGAACAGATCCTGAGAAAACACAACAGAGAAGAAAAGAGCATAGAAGGGTGTTTACGTGTTAAACCAGAGTGTCAGGCAGCGTACATAAAATTGCTCTATTTTTCTCTTTAATAGGGTAGAGAAAAACCAACATGTGGTTAACCGTAGGGACCTTTCTGTATATATTAAGATAGGACTCAGCCCACCTATTATCAGCCTGTCCGTATTATATATAAATAATATTCACATCTCATAATTAATAATAATACTTTGGTATATATAGATTAATCTGAATCAATTATTATAATTTATGCATGTCCACAAAATTAATTTATCCAACATTCTCCCACTTGGACAACATAAATTAAAACACAATAACAATCAATTATCCAGATCAATTCACAATATGTGGCCCCAACAAAATGCCAAAGTATATTCAATCACAAGGTCCAACAAAATAGTAAGTATCTCATCACTGCAGAAAATCATACTCGAAGGAGTAATAACATCATTCAGAAGCAAAACACCTACATCACAATGACCTTTATGAATGTGAAATATTTATACACATGTTCCAATCATCCGCCCCAGATGCTATATATAAGATTAAAACAATCTTATCACTATAACAATTTGAGACTGGGTCCAAAATGTCTCAAAATTATACCATAACACCAATTGCGCAAATCAACAACCAAAATATTGCAATACAAGATAATTGGCGTCACAACAATGAATAATTATTGTCAAACACTTCAATAGATACGACAATACAATAAATGAGGTCTAAAAAAAAAGAAAGTACAAATTCATACAAGAAAACTCCCACTAAACCAATACATCAAATAAAACAATATATCAAAAGAACCTCATCACACCCATACGGGTTACATGCTCAACAAATGCCTTAACAGTTAATCCCTTAGTTAAAGGGTCTGCTATCATTAACTCTGTGGAAATATGCTCAACTCGTGTTTGAAATTCCTGGATCTTCTCTCTAACCAACATGAATTTCGTGTCAAAATGCTTTGACCTTTTCGTGGTATTATTATTACGAGAGAAACATACCACAACAGAGTTGTCACAATATATAATAAGAGGCCTAGAGATGCTTTCCACAACACCAAGCTTAGTAATAAAATTCTTCAACCAAATTGCTTGGCGTGTAGCCTCATAACACGCTACGTACTCTGCCTTCATAGTTGAAGTAGCTGTAAGTGTCTGTTTAACACTTTTCTAAGAGACAGCTCCCTCAGCCAACATAAATATGCATCCAGATGTAGATTTGAAATCATCTGGACAACCACCATAATCAGAATCAGAGTATCCTGTCAATTCAAGGCAATCAGACCTTCTAAAAGTCAGCATATAATCTTTGGTACCTTGCAGATATCTCATGACTCGCTTGGCAGCTTGCCAATGAGGTAGACCAGGGTTGCTCAAGTATCTTCCCAGCACATTCACAACAAAAGCAATGTTTGGATGAGTGCAAACTTGAGCATACATGAGACTGCCTACAGTGAAAGCAAAAGGAGCTTTATCCATTTTTGCAGTCCCATCATCATCCTTAGGACACTGGGATTTAGAAAGTTTTTCACCCTTTTGAATAGGTGTGGTACAGGGTTTGCAGGATTTCATGTTAAATCTATCAAAAACCCTCTCAATATACCCCTTTTGAGATAAACCAAGAATCCCATGGGTCCTATGACGATGTATCTCAATGCCTAGAACAAAAGAGGCATTACCAAGACTTTTCATATCAAAATGAGTTGTTAACATTTGCTTGGTATCACACAGAAAGTCTACATCGTTGCTAGTTAAAAGAATGTCATCAACATACAATACCAGAATAATAAATTTCCTCCCACTAGCCTTCAAGTATATGCATTGGTCAACAGCGTTCTCCTTGAAACCAAGAGAAGTGACAACATTATCAAACTTCAGATACCACTGTCTCGAAGCCTGTTTCAACCCATATATTGATTTCCTCAGTTTGCAAACCATGTGTCTTTTACCACTCTCAACAAAACCATCAGGTTGATCCATGTATACATCCTCAAACAAATCTCCATTCAGAAAAGCGATTTTCACATCCATCTGGTGAAGCTTCAGATCAAAATGTGCCACAAAAGCCATCACAACACGAAATGAATCCTTAGTAGAGACTGGAGAAAATGTCTCTTTAAAGTCTATGCCTTCTCTCTAGTTGTAGCCTTTTGCAACAAGTCTGGCTTTATATCTTTCCACCTCTCCGTTGGCGTTGCGCTTAGTCTTAAAGACCCATTTACAACCAACAGTTTTACATTCAACAGACAAATCTACCAAGTCCCAAACACCATTTTTTCTTCATAAAAGTCAATTCATCCTCCATAGTAGCCATCCAATGAAAATGATCAGAGTTAGAAGTGACTTCATGAAAAGAAACAGGATCAATGCTCTCTATAGAGTTAAATTCATGCTCCTGCAAATACACAACATAATCCTTGAACCTAGTGGATTGAGTAGATGTGGAAATTCTTCCCGATCTCCTAGGTTCACGCTCAATAATATCTGGATTTGGGACATCTTCACCAACACCATGATCAACATAAGTATCAACCATTGGTGTAACAACATCATTTTGGATTAAGGTAGATGGAACGGACTCCATGGCTGGTGCAAAAGGAAGGGGAACATCAACATGCTCTACTCAAAACTCTACAGTGCGAGGTTGCATAGACACATCTCCACCTGAACCCTCTTCAAAATAGATTGTACGATCTGACTCAATAATTCTAGTAGTGTGATTAGGACAGTAGAATCGACACCCTCTAGATCCAATGCTATATCCAATAAAATAGCTAGAAATAGTCTTAGGATCAAGCTTCTTAATCTCTGGATTGTATGGTCTAACTTCTGTTTTACAGCCCTATACTCGAAAATGCTTCAAGGTAGGCCTTTTCCCTGTTAAGAGTTCGTAAGGAGTCTTTGAAACAGATTTCCTTGGCACATGATTCAAAATATAAGCAGCAATCTTCAAGGCTTCTCCCCATAAGAAATTTGGAAGAGTAGAGTGACTCAACATACATCTTACCATCTCCATAAGTGTACGATTACGCCTTTCAGCAGCACCATTTTGTTGCGGAGTGTCAGGCATAGTGTACATTGCCTTGATTCCGCATTCCTGTAAGAACCTAGCAAAAGGTCCAGGATTCCTACCTATTTCATCATATCTCCCATAGAATTCACCACCTCGATCAGAATGAATACACTTAACTTGAGTATCAAACTTCAATTCAACAGCAGCCTTGAACTCCTTGAGAGAATCCAAAGACTCTGACTTCTCATGCAATAGATAAATCCAACCATATCGAGAGAAGTCATCGATGAAGGTAATAAAGTACCTATATCCTCCTAAAGCTATAAGAGTAATAGGTCCACAAATATCTGTGTGAATCAATTGCAGAATTCCCTCTTTTCTGAAACCATTGGTCTTCCTAGTCTTTGCAGTAAGTTTTCCCTTAATACAGTCAATACAATTATCAAAATCAGAGAAGTCCAAGCTATAGAGAATGTTCTCCTTAATTAGTCTCTTCATTCTTTTTCTAGAGATGTGACCCAACCTTTTATGCCACAACATGGAAGAGCTTTCAGTTACCCTCCCACACTTATTTTCGACAACGTTACAAACATCTGATTGGCGTTGCATAATAGAATTGGGATCAAGATTCAGTAAATATAAACCATCAGACAATACACCAGAACCAATCAAAATTGAGTTATGAAAAATTTCAACTTCATTATTTCCAAAAACAAACATAAAACCACATTTGTCCAAAATAGAAACAGAAATTAAGTTCCTTCTCATAGAAGGTACATAAACAAGTCAAATCCACTACTTAATTTTAAACTTACAGTTCCAATGTTCTCCACTCCAACATTAACACCATTGCCAACTGCAATTGATAACTTTCCATCACTTGGCCTTCTCCTGGTTTTGAGTTCCTGTAATGAGTTTGTAACATGAATAGTTTCACCAGTGTCTAGCCACCAAGTATTAAAAGGGACATCAACAAGATTCGATTCAAAACATACTAGAGCCAGTGGATTGTCTTTCTTCTTTTTCTCAAGCCAGTTTTTGAACTTAAAGCAATCTGCTTGCTTATGTCTAAAAATGTCACAGAACTTGCACTTTCCTTGAAACTGGGCTTCATTTCTGACGACTCCTCTGTTTCAGGAACAGAAGTAAACCCACTCTTCTTGAATGAGACTTTAGCATTTTTTCCTTTCCAGAACTTCTTCTCCTTTTTTCTTTTCAGCATTCTTGTGAGAGACATGCTGAACCACATGACCTTTACCCTTCTTCATAGTCTATTCCTCCTGAGTCAGAATAGAGATTAATTCATCTACTGTTCATTCCTCTTTCTGAGCGTTATATGAAGTCCTCAGCATATCAAATTCAGAAGGAAGAGAATGCAGAATCTGCCATACTAAGAAATCCTCCCCCAAAACAACCTTCATAGACTTGAGCTTGTGGTACCAGTTAGTGAGTTTCATTGCATGCTCACGAACACCACCAACACCATCATACTTTGTCTTGGTCAACAAACTCAAATAGGTAGACTTCTCAGTCTTATCAAATTTCTTGAATTTGTTTCCCACATCTACCAAGAATTTCTTAGCATTAGAAGCTTCAGGAATATTGTCCTTGATAGTCTTTTCCATGCTGTGCTTCATGGTCATCAGACAAATTTTGTTGGAATGGATCCATTTGTCATATTTTGTCTTCTCCTTAGTAGAAGATGTGGTAGTAGGTACAGGAGGCTCATCCTTAGTGAGAGCATAATCAACACACGAGATAGCCAAGAACAATTTTACCGATTCCATCCATTCCTCAAAGTTAGTTCCATTCAGTTTGATTAAGGAACCTAAATGCATAGGCATAGCTAGAATCGAAGAGCATATTATCAATACAAATTAATCCACAGAGTATGTTGAGTTTCAATAACAATATCATATCTTTAAGACTAATACCGAAGAGATACTGAAAACCTTAAAAATATAATCAACTATTCACCAATAATCATACACAAAATAAACAAACTGAAGGGTATGTTTACTTATCAACACAAATCTTGATGCAACAATAGGAAACAATAATATTTATACTTTAATGTCTCAACACAATTCGTCTCACGAAGGTGAGCTCACAATCATGTAAAACATCTAAAATAATATTTTCAACATTTGACATTTTATCATAATTCGTTCCGCGAAGGCGAACTCTTAATTATGAACCATGCCCAACAATATTCATCAGGAGAAATATATAATACAAGTTATAATGATTAAGTAACAAGATTAACAAGATCAATTTATAAGATTTTTTTGTTCTTACGGGGTTACTATTCATCGTCTTCAACCTCAGGAAGACCCAAACTGTATTTTGCTCGTTTCTCCCTCATCCAGACACCAAATTAAGTGATTCTTGTTGCGTTAGATTCGTATTGACGAGCTCTACAACATTATGGGATTGATTTTACGAAAAAAGCTTTCAAAAATTTTGGGTTCTGCACGAAAAACCGAAGAACGAAATTCGGCCCTCTCATGGCATCTCCCTCAATTCTCAACCAAAATTAACGATTACAAGTGGGTTATGTTCGGATTATTGTCCTATTCAAGAGCACTATGGTATAAGAACCTAATTGTCTCATGGAAGGGTTTGATTTTGAATTTCTAAATTTAGGGTTCATGAGTACAAAACGCATATCACTTCAATTCCTCATCAAATTAACCAATTAAGGGTTCCATTTGTTTGAAAAGGATCATACAACAAGAAACCCTCAATCAATTTCACAATTAAATTAACTCTAAAGAAAAATCCGAATCAAGCAAAGAAGTTTCAAAAAATAATGACGTACTTTACATCAATAAAAGGTCTAAAAATTGCTCTGATACCAATTGAAAGATTTATTCTTTAATATTTATTATATTCAGTCCAATTAATGCATGTCAAGTACAATCATACATTCAATATTAAATCCAATACTTACCTGGAACTGAAGATGATGGCATTGTAATTATTGATCAAAGAAGATTGAATTCCCTTGATGTAATTGAGTAAGAACAGATCCTGAGAAAACACAACAGAGAAGAAAAGAGCATAGTGTGTTAAACCAGAGTCTCAAGCAGTATTTTTCTCTTTAATAGGATAGAGAAAAACCATCATGTGGTTAACCGTGAGGACCCTTCTATATATATTAAGGTAGGACTCAGCCCACCTATTATCAGCCTGTCCATATTATATATAAATAATATTCACATCTCATAATTAATAATTATACTTTGGTATATATAGATTAATCTGAATCAATTATTATAATTTATGCATGTCCACAAAATTAATTTATCCAACAAGACAATGATAGAGGAGATAGTAATTTTTACTTGGCAGACAATTCAAGATCAGTGGACAATATTAAGGTAAGAGTTTAGAACAAAAACTATATACCAATAGTTCATGCAATAATGGTTTAATCTTTATATCTACCCTATACAACTTTAGAGGACACAACTTGGAAGAAAGCATTTGATGGATAAAATAACCATTTAATATAGACCATTAAATGAATCAGTGGTAGTAAGTTGTCTCTATTTATGAAGAGTTATTGAAGTTTGACCATAAGGGGACAAATTTTAAGGATAAAAACTATTTTCCATAGTCAAAATAAGCCTAGATAAATATCTCTGCATAAACACTATTAGAGACAACAACAAATATGTGAATCCCATTTTTCGTTGTTGACCAGGGATATTTCACATCTTTGTTTCTTTGAAACTTTAACCTAATTAGGTTAGTAACAATTGAATTTTAACTATATAGTTACTTATAACCAAAGGAGAAATGATTAAATCACCTGTATAAATATAGTGTCTGAGAATTCACAACTCTCACAAGAGTATGATTAAAGAAAAAAAACATAAGAAAAAAACTTATGCGAGAATATTGATGGAAGAAGCTATGCTTCAAAACTTTCAAGGTAAGAGAAAAGATAAATACATATATATTGCATTTCTGTTTTTATTTTTCCGTGAGGTACCCCTAAGCCTTACATCTTGTGAAATTGTTTTCAAAATACTTTTAAACACTCTTGGTTATATTTGGTTTTTTGATAAATGATTTACTAATTCTAAATGGAAATGGTTTCGTAAATACTCATAAAACTTTGGTATACAAAGGATTATAGAAACAGTTACGATAAATCCTCATTGATGATATTATTGATATTTGTTATGATTTCCCTTATTTAGGGAAGGTCCATGATCACATGTACCATTTTGGACATATCTATTAATGGATATTAAATTCCTTGAAGGTTTAGATGAGTTAAAGTGTTAATGATTTGTTTGATGTGTTTTCATCTATCTTGACTAGTCATTCTCTGATTGTTGTTTGGTTATTATTAGAATTTTACTCAATATCGTTTTGCAGTAAGAATATTAATAATACAAATGATAGTAAAATTATACTTGAACTCATATCCAAATGTTTGAAAGATATTACTTTCCAGATTCATCTTCGAATGCGGATTAATAATATTTTAAACACTTTGGATTCAATCAACAAATAATGATGTTTTCTTGAAGTATGTTTTTATAAACTTAATGCAATATTGTTTTCATCTAATGTGTATATATCACTTTTCCTTATTTTTCATTGTTGGATACATGAATTTTCATGAACGTATATAAAAGGAATAGTTTGAGACCTTTGAGCTGATGATCATTCAACCTAAGCTTCTGGCGCTTGGGAGGATTTTCTATCAAAAGACAACAATCCACCTTAACCTCTAGAAGGATCTTGTAAAGGAGGGGGATGCCAAAATGGGGCTCTAGGAATCTTTTAAGTAAAACATTAACTTGCATCACCTCGGTCAGTTTAAGGTCTCAACCTGTGCCTTCCCAAACAAAGTGGACATCAAAGCAATAACATCCCCTCTGTATTAGTACATTAGACAATTATTCTGCTTTATTTATCAAACATCATTTGATACATTATTGGGCCTACACTACATCTTTTATACATTGACACTGCTTTATCATATTTTATTAAAGCACATTTAAGGATTCTTGTTCAAGTTGTTTTTAGAATCTAGTAGACAAAGTATTCTTTCTATTTCTTTTCACTACAATTCATTTCGTTTATTAGATTAGTCACGTTTCTTTTCTAATACATTGAGAATTTATTTTAACAAGAATTCATACGTATTTATAGTATTTTAACAAGAATTCATACGTATTTATACGTATTTCTAATACAATATTATATAACAAGAATTCAAATGAAGCGCATTGTAAGAAAATTTAAATTATTCAATTGTTGATTGAGATATATTGTGAAAAGGGTTTTAAATATTTGTATAATTCAATTTTATTTCCATTTCATTAAGGGTAGTATTTCTATTTTATCAAAGTGTAGAGTTGCAGTTGAATAAGAGGTCTACTTCTAGATGTATAACAAGTTTTTAGCCTCATCCATGCAATACCTATTCATTATTCATATATGAATGTGAATTGCATATATATGTGAATTGCATTGCTAATATCATTAGAATGGGTACTTCATGAAAATTAAAATATTAAATTGCAAAAGTTCAAAAAATAATTCAAAATTTATTGGAAATTCAAAGTTCGTTTTAAAAAATTCCCAATAATATTTTGTTAGATAAGTTTTAAATACTAACCACCTCTTTTTGGAAAGCGAATTTTTTTTATCGCATTATCTTCTTTTCTTTTTGAAATCTCATTCAAATAAAATTTGTTTTTACATCTCTAGCAAAATCTCTTGTTATTTTATGCTTTTCCCTATTAAACATTTTGGAGGAGTCCATGTCTTTATCAACTTCGAGAGAATATTCAACTTTATTTATTTTATCTTCTTACAAACCTCTACAAGTGTTATATTGTGTCATCTTGATCAATTTTAAGAAAATTTTCAATTTTGTTTATTTTACCTTCATCTAAACATGTGCTAGTGTCATCTTATCACTACAAGAATTTTTATTTTTGTATTTATTAAGTGTGTTGATAAAATGTTTATTAGTGTATTTACTGTTAAAAACCATTAAGTCCATTTGTAATTACAAATCTATAGATTTGATCCATAAATAACACCAATAACAATAATAATAATAATAATAATAATAATAATAATAATATTATTATTATTATTAATATGCTATAAGAGAAAATCAAACTCAAAGCCTATAAATATCATTAACAATATGAAATCAAACTCCAGTGTTATAAGTACATAAAACTTATAATCACTATATTAAAAAAGCTTGTTAATTATATATAATAATAATTATTATTATTTTTACTGTTATTATTATTATTAATTTAATAATGTATTGATAATCACTACATTAAAAAATATTTTTAATTATATATAATTATTTTTATTTTGACTGTTATTGTTATTATAATTATTATTATTACTGTTATAATAATAATAATAATCATTATTATAATAATTATTATTACTGTTATAATAATAATTATTATAACAGTAATAATATAATAATTATTATCAAAATTATTTTATTATTATTATCATAATAGTTATTATTACTCTAGCAATTATTCTTATTATTGTTATCATAATTATTATTATCATTATTAATATTATTATTATTAATATTATTATTATTGTTATTAATATTATTAGTATCACTTTTATTATTATTATTAATATCATTATTATTATCTTAATTATTATTATTGTCATAATTAATATTACTATTAATAATGAGAATAATAGTTATTATTATTATTATTTTAATTATTATTATTATTTGTTAATAAATTTATTATCGTTAGTAAAATTTTAAGTAACAGATATAAATTCGATAGTAATTATCCATCAATAAATTTAAAAATTATTATCACGAGGATATCATGTGAGTAGTCTTCAACTTTTATGATGCAATTACCAATAATATTTATTGTTTGACATTATTACCATTGTTTTCGTTAAACTTTTTAGGAAGTCTTTTTTTTTTCTAATTTCATTTTAACATGTTCTTTAATTAGAAGCATTATTACCATAAATTTTATTTTTAAAGTAAAGTAAATTTTATTAATTAATGAGATTAAAATAAAGTAAATTTTATTATTAATTAATGAAAAATTAGGCAAAGAGGTACATATTAATTTTTTTATCTATTAAATAAATAGTTAAATAAATATTGAAAAAAAACTTTTAATAATTATTAAATATCACCTAATAAAAAAACTTTAAATACAATTATTTATATCCTGTAAATAAATAATACTAGAAAGTTGATATACGTTAGGTATATTAAAAATTTGAGAAATAGAATGAAATAGAAAATTCCTGAAAATTTGAGAAATTAGCAAGAAGGAACTTAGAGTACATCATGCCCTATTCTTTCAATCGTTTTGCTTTTTAACCAAATTTCTTGCCACGTGTCTTCTTCCTTTGTCCTTCTGCCCAGTAATGTGTTTGTATAAAAAATATTTGTTGGTAAAGAAAAGAAAATACCGTAATCTTAAAGTGTAACTATATTTCTATTTATGGAACTATAATTATTACATAATATAAGTGGTAGTGTTGTTATTGTCTCTTTCCATACATGCATAGGTTTTGCAGAGAATTTTAGCATCAGACAGATACATGGGTGCTGCAACTTCCTTCAACCCATTCCACACTCTCACCACCGTCCTTACTCTCCTCACTCCTTTCATCCTCGGCGACGACACCGCCGCCACGTCATCACCGTCTAACCTCTCCCTAGACCACTCCGAACCCTTCAAGTCTAGCGCCGGCCTCCTCGTCGGCGCTTTGACCACCACCTTCTCCCTCACCTTCTTCTTGCTCCTCTACCTTAAGCACTGCTTGGACGCCAGAACCTTCGCCAACTCCCAGCCCTCGCACGTGCGCAAAAACTCCGGCGTCGACCATGGCCTTCTGGACTTGTTACCGGTTTTTCGGTTTGGGTCGTTGAAGGGGCAGCACGGTGCCGAATGCGTCGTTTGTCTCGCGGTGTTCGAGGACTCCGAGGTTGTGAGGTTGTTGCCCAAGTGCAGGCACGTGTTCCACGTGGAGTGCGTGGATGCGTGGCTCCACGCGCACTCCACGTGCCCGCTCTGTCGCTACAAGGTTGAACCCGACGACGTCGTTGTTCACGTGGAGGAAGACGCGATAGCGAACTCTTTGGAGCGGGAATCGGACAGACGGGGCCAAAACGACGCCGCGTTGCGAGGGGAGAACGAGAACGCTGGAACGGCGTCGTTGGACAGCGCGGAACGCGGTTTGGAGCGCCGTTTTGTTGGGGTCCAGCAGCGGCTGAGCGATTTTGAGGCGCGTGATGCGTTGTGCTTGACTTCGGACACGGTCACGTGGGAGGCACGTGGAGAGGGAGTAAGAAGGTGTCAAAGCTGTGGTAATGTTCTTGGTGAGGTTGATAGAGAGATCAACTTGAGAAGAACAAGGAGTTGTCAAGATTTATTAGGTTTCACTCAACTTTGTTAGATAATTTTTGAAATAATAATATTTTAATAATTCTATGCGTTAATACCAATATTGTATTATAAAGTATTAGCATGTTAGTTGCTTTTATTTTCTTTCCTTTTTCTTCTTTCTTTCTCACTTTTCTTTCATTTCTCTTCTTTTTCATTTAATTAATAAAAGATATGTTATTCTTATCTTATTTTTTATTTTTTATTTTTTTTAAACAAGTAATATTTATATTACATTAAATGTAATATTATCTTCTTATCTTCTTATTTTTTTATCAATCAAAAAATTATTTTTAACCGTATGTATGTATATATATATATAATAATTAGTTAATTGTTTTCTATTTTCATTAATATTATTATTTTATTTTTAAATAATCATATATATTTTTTTATATTCATAATATAATTATATTATTATTATTATTTTATTTATTGTAATTATTATTATTTTTGTTTTATTTAGTCACAATATTTTTCTTTTAAAACTACTTGATTTAGTTTCTAATGTTCAAATCTTATCTAAACACAAAATATTTTTAAAATGAGAATTTTTAATATGAATTAAAACTTAAGTTTTTTTAATTCTTTTTTTTAGATAAAAATAAAAATAATTAATACATTTATTTCAAAACATGACAACACACAATGATAACACATGTAAAAGTCAAAGACAAATAATGAAGATGAAGGATAGGGAAACAAAAAAAAAGAGGCAGAAATGATATGGTTGGTGTAAAGAAGAAAAAACATTATAAGAATGTTTAAATTTATTTATATAGAGTTAGAGTTAAGATGTGATAAATGCTAGGGTTGATATGAAAAAGACTCACATGTTTATATTTTTTTTTATTTCATATTAATATTGAGATGCAATAAAGGTGAATGTTAGAGATAAATAGGAATTTTTTTAGGAGACTCACACAGTTTCCAACATTATTTCTCCACATAGCACTCTTCCAACATTATTTCCCAAACTAACACCTTTTATTATACAAGTGGAGAGAGAACAAAATTAAACTAACTAAAATTAAAAATAAATTGATTTAAAGATAATATAAAATATTAAAATTTTATAAATTCTTATTGTTATTGATAAAATAAAAATTTGAAATGAAACTTATTGTCAAAGATAAAAATGCTTTCATACATGCTTATTGTATAAATGCTTATTGTTAAAGATATCTTTAATACAAAAAAAAAATGAAATAAAATACCCAACAATTTTATTTCATTTTTTTATTAAAGATATTTTTTAACTGAGATACAAAATTTAATTCTAATGCCAACATTATAATTTATTATAATTATTTCATCCAATTTTAATTTTAATATAAAATTTATTATAATTCTTTCATCCAATTTTAATTTTAATATAAAATACAGTTACAAAATTCTTGTAATTTATTCTCATTATAATTAATGGCTTCAAAATATCTATAAATAGATTTTTTTTTATCTTTGTATGTTTATTATCACAACTTTATTTCATATCAATTTAATAAAAAAAATGATTTTTCACTTACATATTTTTTTTATTTATCTCCTTCTCTCATATAAATTAAAAATAAATCCTTTCAAACTCTAATTGTATTTTTAATTAAGTTTTGACTGAAAAAAATACTTTTACCTATTTTTAAATCTATAAATTACACTACTTATATTTTATATTATCTTTAAATCAATTTATTTTTAATTCTAGTTAGTTTAATTTTTTTTCTCTTTCCACTTGTATAGGGAACTAGTTTGGGAAATAATGTTGGAAGAGTGCTATGTGGGAAATAATGTTGAAAACTGTGTCAGTCTGGTAAAAAATTCTGTAAATGACAAAGATAAACTGAAGAAAAAAAGATTCAACATTAAATGAAAAGAAAGAGAGAGGACAGAAACAAGGGGATGGAGAAAGAGGAAAGAGGAGAGAAATAAAGGAGAGAGAATGAGAATAAGTGACTCTAGTACATCACAATAAAATATAATTCTTTTTACACATAGGAGTGTCAAATGAATGTATTGAGATATAGGAGTGTCAAAATATCATTACTTTAATTTTTGTCATTGAAAGATGAGTAATGATATCTTAATACTCCTATGTGTCAATCCATTTATTTGACACTCTTATGTGTACAACAAAATAATATTTGATTGTGAGGTGTCCATTTACTCTTATTCTCCCTCCTCTCTTGTCTTTCTCTCTCTTCTTTCTCCTATCTCTTTCTTTTTATTTAATGAAAAATATGTTATTCTTATCTTCTTCTTTTTTTATTATTTTATTTTATTTTATTTTTTAAAAAAGTAATGTTTACATTACATTAAATACAATATTATCTGCTTATCTTTTTCTTTTTTTATCAATTAGATTTTTATTTTTAACAATATATAATAATTAGTTAATTATTTTTTATTTTTATTATTATTTTATTTTTTAAATGATTATATATAATTTTTTATATTCATAAATATGTTTTATTCATAATATCAATATATTATTATTATTATTTTATTTAGTCACAAATTTTTTTTAAAACCACTTTGGTTTCTAACATTGAAATCTTGTATAAAAATACTTTTAAAATAAAAATTTAATAATATGAATTAAAACTTAAGTTTTCTAATTCTTATTTTAAGATGAAAATAAAATAATTAGTATATTTATTTCAAAATATGATAACACATTGACAAACAATATATGTGAAAGTCAAAGATAAATAATGAAGGTGAACAACAGAAAAAAAAAAAAAGCAAAAATATTATGATTGATGTAAAGATAAAAAAAACATTACAAGAATGTTTGAATTTATTTGTCTAAATTTATTTGATGAAAATTTTGCTCTCCTTTATCCATGGTTATGTT
>Ga0209700_107376_pt1 | contig 15642 bp, 16 predicted proteins | sample SiratroredBW_FD_187528 | JGI IMG/M metagenome (GOLD analysis project Ga0209700, IMG submission 187528) | Root nodule microbial communities of legume samples collected from California, USA - Siratro red BW (SPAdes) (version 2) | ecosystem: Host-associated > Plants > Roots > Nodule | place: USA...
TGGGTATTGGATTTGATTTTGAAAGCCTAGTTTTGATCTGAAAGCCTAGTTTTGAATTTGTTCTTCCTTGGATTTTGGTATCGAGTTCTGAAATTTTTCCGAATGTAGGACATTCTAAAATTGGTATTTTGATTTTCTGCTAATTTATGTTTTGTTGAATTTTTGGAAAATGAATTGAATTTAATCTTGGATCAGTTGGATTACTATGGCTATTTTTCTGGTCTTTTACCACTGAAATCAGATTTTAGTTTATGATCTCAACTTTGATTAGGTTTATGGTATTGAAATTGGTTTATGAAATTTTGGATTTTTTCTATGCTTCTTTTCTGGTTTTAGCGTTGGTATGACCGAGACCATGCAAGAGGAAGCAGTCTCAGGAGGTGTGTTTCAAGAGGCAATCTTCTCTCATGAGTTTGGATAAATAAATGTGCTCAAGCAGCATCTATGCAGGTATAATTTGCATGCAATGCAATTCATTTTCCATTATGCAAATAAATATAAGAACTAATCAAATATTATTTTCAGGTTATGAAGATTATACATTGATACTGGATATTTGAGATCAAGCAGAGACAAAACAAACACATATATGGGCAACAAACATCATCCTAAACTACATAAAGTATTAGCAATGTTAAGTACCCGTTGAAGATTCTCAACACTTGAGTTTCAAACACTTGAGTTTCAATCCCTTTGCTTCTTCTACAATTCAGCTTTTCCAATTCTTTGCAAGAGAAAATTGTATATTTGAAACTGTATTGGCTCTTAGACTTTTTTTTTCTTAAAAGACACCAATAGTATTTCTTGTATATTTTCCTCTTTGAATTCCTAGGTCCCCTTTATTCTCTTTCCTTATCCTCTTCCTCTGTATCACTTTCAATCATGATTCTTAATTAAGAATCAATTATCCCAAACTTCCTTGTATTAACTTCTTTTTTTTAGACTGTATGGTAACATTTCATTGAAGAAAAGGAAAAGGGCAATAAAAAAATGAATAGTCACTGAAAGTATGAATGCAGGAAGGCTATGGGAGTTAAATGTCAAAAGCATGATTACTAAATGTGAGATAAGTGTGAGGAGACAAAAAGCTGAAAACAGTATATTTGTAATTCTTAATCAAGAATCTTTAATTATGAGAAATAAAATTTGTCAGACACTAATTAAAGAATTAAAAGTACTAAAGTTACATAAGGACTTGAATGGGTAGTGTAGTTCTGTGAACCTTAGGGCTTATGTGACAAGCTAGATAAGTGAGGTGTAAATAGTAACATTTTTTTATTTCTAATAACCTCTTACTAAATTAGGCTTCACAAAACATTTTTTACTTTTATTTTTATCAAACTGGATCAAAACTATTTTTTATAAATAAACCTTTGTTCAATTGGGTTTACTTAATTTTTCTATTCAATTTATTTTAAGATAGACCCAATACCTTTTTTGTTGTTTTATCATTTTTTTTTAAATTTCATTTTATCTTATTTTTTATTATTATTTAATCAAACTTTATTTATAAAGTCAAAGTTCTTTTTATTATTTATTCTAAACTGCAAAGAAATTAAATAACACATGTTAAAAAGTTTTATTTTCTTATTTTTACTCTTTTATTTTATCTTTTTTTTATTTTTTATTTGCCCGGATGAAAATGGGTATTGACAGTGCTCTCGAGAGCATTTCCGCTCAAGTGAGTAACTTTGCGCCCAAGCTAGTAGCTTTTCGCCCAAGCGAGTAAAGGTTTTTGCTCAGGCAAGGGTACTTTCGCTCAAGCGAAAATAGCACTGGAAGTAGAGTTTTATAATTGGTTGGAATGACCTTCCTTATGTGTCCAGAAATTGCATGGAGACCCACTAACCCTGATCAATCAGTGGATATGCCCAGTTTAGCCCGGACAATATAGATGATGGCAACAACCTTACGACAGTAAGGTGTTACTATGGCACAGGAACATCAGGCTGCCCTTCATCAATTAGAAAATGCTAGATTAGTAGCAAAAGCTACTCAACTTTATCATCACCACCATACGTTGAGTTTGGAGGATTTCTTGAGATATAATCCACCAAAGTTCAATGGAGGAGAAAATCCAAATAAAGCGGATTAGTAGATGAGAGACATTGAAAGAATAAGGAGATGTCACCTGGGAGAGTTTTAAAGTAAGATTTTTGGAGGAGTACTTTCCTGACAGTGTTTGATATGCAAAAGAAATTGAGTTCATGTAGTTAGAACAGGGAAACCTTTCATTTACTGATTATGCTACTAGATTCAAACATCTAGCTAGATTCAGTACTCAAATTATAACTGAAGCTTGGAGATGCAGAAAATTTGAGTTTGGGTTGAGACAAGAGCTTAAAGAGGTGGTGGTTCCCATGTCCATTAGAAAGATAAGGTGGTGGAAAATTTGAAGAATAGTAGCAAAGTGGCTATAAGCCACAGATGGTAGGAGGACCCTTCAAAAGCAAATCAAGATATGAAGATAAGAAGAAACCTTACTCTAGGCTCCAATCCTCCAATAGTGAAGGATCCAATCCTCAATTACCACCTAATGTCAAATGTTTTAAGTGTCGTAGACCACATATGATCAGATTTTGCCCTCATTCAGTTCCCAAAGTGATATGTGGTAAATGTCACAAATATGGTCATGTCACAAAGGACTGTCGTACTAGACTTGAAGCTCAAAATGTTAGTAGAGGACAACTGGTGCACCAAGGCAACAACCATAAACCCAAAGCAACATGAAGAGTTTTTGCCATCAGTGGAGCAGTGGCTTCACGGTCTGATAGCCTAGTTAGAGGTATTTATTTTATTCTGGGTACTCAGTTATCTGTTTTGTTTGATTCTGGAGCGACTCATTCCTTTATTTCTATTGATTTTGTTAAGAAACTGAATTTGCCAGTTCGTGAGTTAAATTTTGAATTGGTGGTATCCACACTAACAAAAGGTATTATAGTAACTTCATCTGTGTGTGCTGAGTGTCCAGTGATTATAAATGAACGGAAGTATAAGATCAATATGATATGTATACATATGAAGGATTTGAAAGTTGTATTAGGAATGGATTTGTTATTTGCTAACCATATTCTTATAGACTATGGTCATAAGAAGTTGATTTTTCCTGAATCAGAAAGTATCTAGGTTGTCTCAGCTCAATAAATTGAAATAGAGGTACATGAGGGTGCAAAATGTTTCATGCTCTTTTCTTGTTCTATGGATGATGATAAGACTCAGAAAAATATGTTTGTAGTTTATGAGTTTATGGATGTATTCCCTGATGAGATTCAATGACTTCCACCTAAAAGAGAAATAGAGTTTGCAGTAGTGTAGAATACTTGGGGCAGGACCTGTGTCAATTACTCCATATCGAATGGCACTAGCCGAATTAGCCGAGTTGAAGAAACAACTGGAAGATTTATTGGAGAAATAATTCATTCGACCTAGTGTTTGTCCATGGGGAGCTCTAGTACTGTTAGTAAAGAAGAAAGATGGTTCATCAAGTCTATGTATAGATTATAGATAGTTGAACAAGCTTATAATAAAAAATAAGTATCATCTTCCAAGAATATATGACTTGTTGGACCAGCTACATGGGGCAGTTATCTTTTTTAAAGATAGACTTGCGCTCAGGTTATCATTAGATCTTAGTTAAAGTTGAAGATGTTCAAAAGACTACTTTCATATCAAGATATGGTCATTATGAATTCTTGGTTATGTTTAGAGTGACCAAGGTGTCAAAACCCAATTCCATCCGGATAAATAAAATTTATTTTCAAAAATAAAAAAAATCTAATTATTTTTTTACAAAAACTCAAAAAAAGTAAACACTGTTAATCAATTTCGATTTTTTTTTTCAAAAATAATACAAAATAACAACATATTTTTTTTTTACAATTGTCAAAAAAATTAATTGGTCAAAAAAGTATGATTCAAAACTCCACTCTCTGCAAAGATAAAAGTGGGCCCTAGCTTTTTATCCAATTGCGTGTCAAACAAAAAAGGAGAAGGTTGTTTTTTCAAAAAAAATTTGGCATGCGTTGGGGTTGCTTAAACACCATGTGCCTAGAGACGAAACAAATGGTAACTTTGACTCCTGCAAACACTACTCTAGCCTTGGCAGCACAACATTTTCGTGCAACTCCCTTTTGGTATTACGAGGACTCTGCATTTGAAAGCTACATAGGGATTGTTTAGTTTTTTCTGGAAAAAAAAGAGGGAAATCGGTCACAAAAAGGGGTCATTTGGTTTTATTTAAAAAGAGAGATATTGAGAAAGAAGATGGGAGGAGGGCTATATGAGGGGGTGAAAAGTGAGAAACTGGTGGGGGAGGGGGATTTTGGAGAGATCAGAGGACGAAGAAAGAAAAAGAAAAAGGTCAAAGGGAGATTTGTTTGAACGACCTTCTTGAAGGTATGGCTTCTTTATTTTGATCTCAGTGAAAAGTTTCAGTTTGGCTTTATATAGTGCTCTTTTGCATATATTTCACTGGATTCTTTTTCTTTTCATTCTTTTTACTTCTACGAGTATCATGTGTTTGGTGTTATATGCTATATGGTCTTTCTTAAAACATTACTGCATCTCCTCCTCATCATAACCTCACAAACCAAGCATCTCCTCATGCCCGCTAGGTACTTCACCACAACCACCACAAAACACTGTTTCCACCATACAACTCCATAAATCCACTGTTCTCCTCCCCGACTCCATCTCCCATACCCTTCACAATCCCTTACATAACATCCTTTCCCCCTATACTCTTTAGAGACATACTCCAACACCTCATTCACAGTCACCTCTCCTTTCCCCACTTTGCTTTCACTATCTCATTCACGGTCTCCCAGAAAATGCACACTGAAGCAAAAGCTTGGGTTCCCATGCTCGCCATTCTCTCACTTTGAGAAGCGACAACTTTCCTTGCTTTATTATCCTTTCATGTACACGCTAAAAACAAAGGAGGCAGAAACGCAACACCACCCACTTTTTTTGCACCCAGTATCACTCCCAGCTTCTCACCTCATTTATAAAAGGAAAAAACATATACCCCTGCCGCTCACACCTTCACTCTTTCATGTGTATAACTATTTACTCATAGTTCTCTATCACTCTTTATTACATCAGTAGTAACCACACCCTCACAAGGGGTCGACACGCTCCCTCTCCCTTAGTCATTTTTACACACTCTCCATGATTCACGTTGTTCCCATCATCCCTCTCCTTTCATTCACTCTTTCTAGCACCTCTAAACACTTCCCATGTATCTCACAACAACCCTCACTTCCTCCACCCCCCAACTCAAGCCACCTGACACCACCACTTTGCCTCTATTCTCCTCCACCACAAAACAACCTTCACTCAAGCCACCATGCCACCAAACAGCTCCACTAAACAAAGCCAAAACAACCCCAAATACCTCCAAAAATTACCATTAAACTACACTTCCAAACAATTTTCTAAAAGAACTATGTAACCCTGATTTTTCATCCTTGATGAAAATACGTAGGAGCAAGGTCAAACCCTTGTCGGGTGCTCTAAAATAAAAAATATTTTCTTTGTTTTTATTTTCATTTTTGTTTGTTTTTGAAAAAAAAAACATTTTCAAAACCACACTTAGTTTACTTATTTAATTAAAGGTATCGTCTTAGGATGGCGTTGTAGGGTGTTAATACCTTTCCCACACATAATCGACTTCCAGACCTAGATCCAGTTTTCGCAAACTAGCCTTATCCTCGTTTTCTTGGTTTTTCCATAGTTTTTCATAAAAACTATGGTGGCGACTCCTATGTTTTAAAAATTTATTAATTTTTTCGGATCATCGTCCCCGTCGTGATCCCGATTGCGACAGATGGCGACTCCACTGGAGAGGAGGGCATCACCGTCAACACCCAATTTCGTCCGGATAAAAAAAATAAATGTTTTTGATCAATTCTTGAAAAATAAAAAATTCATCTTTTAGTTTAGATTTATTATTTTCTTTTCCTTTCTTTTTTCTTTCTCTTATTTTCAAAAATATAAAAAAAATATATAATTTACTTATTTTTTGTGTATTGTCTTTTAAGAGAAAAAATTTAAGTTTTTACTTTGTTTATCATATTGAAAAAAAAAGAAAAAAATATATTTACTTTATCCTTTTCATTTTATTTAGCTCTTTTTAATAAAAAAAATTATTAAAATTAAGAGCAATTACAATATTGCAATACACTCATTTTGACCACCCTGCTTCACTACCATGCATAAGGCCAAAATGAAAAGTTGTGATCCACTACCACGCATAAGGCCAAATTGAAAAGTTGTTTTTGTCCATTATGCATACAGTTGTTCTGGTGACTCTGAAAAAAATATTTTTACAGTTCTCTTTTTGGCATTACAAACATCTTTTTTCTCGCCTTCCTCCACATATACAAAGTTCATTTCTTTTATAGACTCCACTCTTACTCTCTCTCTTGACCATGTTTTCTCTCCATCTCACAACACCATTGTTCTACCTCATCTCCTAGTATGGCCGTCCTTGCACTGTTGTTTTTGGCTCTCACTGGCACTCCAAGCTGCAACGTTTACAGAACCATAAACACCATCTCCCATCACTCATGGTTTTAAAGCTTTGCTATTCACCTAAGTTAGGCATTGCCAACACAAACACCACTACCAGCCGCAAATAAAACTGCTCCACAAAGTCACCTGCATGAACACACTAAAAATAAGAGAGAAAGTGGCGTCCAAGCCAGTTCCCAGCTACCCCGACCTTGCTAGCTCTTCCGCTACCATGGATTCCCCTCCGACATGAGCTCACCATGCTCCAGGAATACCCTCCGCGGTAACACCCTCCAGAAACCACCAAACAACCCCACTCAAGCCTCTCTTTTATTCTAACACTCCTCCATGCACCTCCCCAACAAAACTGCACCTCCACAAAACCACTCACACCCACACAACCTCCTTCACAAATGCAAATCTTCTTCGCCCCTTTGCACGCAAAGTCCAAGTTTAACCCTCTTCAGTCCTACACAACTCTTTTTTTCCCATGTTGAACACTTTTGCTTCTAACAACAGGTTCCTTCTCTTTCACCTAACACACCACGCTCACATTTTCGTTGTCACTCACCCACTTTCTCACTGCACCTTCCACTTCACAGCCAAGAAAATTCCTACCTCACACGCATCACACTACCATGCACCTAGCACCGTCAAGAATCCCCTCACTCACATAAAACTTACAACTTCACCACCCCACCCTCTCACGCTATTTCTTTTTCTTCTTCAATTACTCTGCCACGAACGTCACCACCAATCACCAAACATCCTCACCTTCTCTCTCCCACCGACCTCAAAACACCTTCCATCACTGTACCATGTCAAAATTGTGCCTCCAAACTATCATGATATCTACCATGCACGTATTACCTCCCACCATCACATCTCATGCACGTCCCCCACAAAACAACCCTATAAACAGCCCCCAAAATTGCACCTCTGCCTCACCTCCGCACTACCAAAATAGCACCTCCATGCCACCAAAACAACCTCCAAAACTACACCTCTACCTCACCTCGACGCCACTAAAACAACCCCCAAAATAGCACCTCCACGTCACCAAAACTGCACTTTGGCCGCACAAAACAGCCACCGAAACAACACCTCCACACCACCAAAACAACCCCCAAAACAACCCTCAAAGCAAGCGCCACCATCGCCACCTCCATTCACCGCACATCCTCTCACGACTCTTGTTGCCGCCACCGATCATCGTAAAAAAACTCCCATCCTCGCCGCCACCGCCGACTGCTTGTCATTGTGCTCCGCCGTCTCACTGCAGTTTCACATCTCCCCACCTTTCCAATTAGGGTTAGAGGCATGAGGTTACATGAAGGGAGAAGAGTAGCGTGTGGGCCTTGGCCCCCTTGAGTCTTTTGCGCACCCTCTCTTGTTCATTATCTTACGCCTCTAAATCTTAGAAGTGGTTGGGCCTAATCGGTGGCCCATCATTCTTATTCTTAGATATCTTTTCTAGCTTCACATTTTCACTCTCATTTTTTTTAATTCCTTTTCTAAATTTTTAAGATATTTTTATAAATATTATATACAAATATTTTTCTCTTGTCTTGTTTTAAATAAATAATTTGATTGAATATCCAAATAACCGTACATGTCAAACGGTATCCAATACGAAATTTTCTCTTCAAAAAATGCACGAAAATATTTCAGATTTACGGGAATAATGAGCATAGTCATAAATTTTCAAAAAAATATCAAATTTTAAAAATATAAAAATATAAAATTTTGCAAAATTAAAAAACATAAAACTTTCACAAAATAAAAAAAAATGTCAAGCACCCAAACAAACAATTTTCTAAAAGAACTACGTAACCCAGATTTTTCATCTCTAATGAAAATACGTAAGGAGCAAAGTCAAACCCTTGTCGGGTCTCTCAAAATAAAAAATATTTCCCTATTTTTATTTTCATTTTCGTTGGCTTTTGGGAAAAATAAGCATTTTCAAAACCACACTTAGTTTACTTATTTGATTAAAGGTAGAGTCTTAGGACGAGTTTTATAGGGGTGTTAATACCTTACCCACACGTAACCGACTCCCGGACCTATATCTGGTTTTCGCAAAATAGTCTTATCCTCGTTTTTTGGTTTTTCCATAGTTTTTCATAAAAACTATGGTAGCGACTCCCCTGTTTTGAAAATTTATTAATTTTTCGGATTGTCGTCCCCGTCGTGATCCCGATTACAACACAATGCTCCAACCATATTCATGGATTATATGAATAGAAATCTTCAGGCCTTTTTTTGATAAGTTTGTGGTGGTATTCATAGATGATATCCTGATCTATTCTCATTCAATAGAAGCACATGCAGAGCATCTCAGAACTGTTCTGAACATTTTAAGAAAAAAGCAATTGTATGTCAAACTTTCAAAGTCTGAGTTCTGGATGTCTAAAATACAATTTTTAAGACATGTTATCTTGCTCAAGGAATCTCAGTAGATCCTTCTAAAGTGGAGGTTGTACTTCAATGCGAACGTCCTAAAATTGTTATAGAAATTAGAAGCTTTGTAGGAGTAGCAGGATATTACAGGAGGTTTATAGAAGGCTTTTCTAAGATAGTTGCTCCTTTGACTCAACTGACCTGAAAGGATCACACTTTTACATGGATGTAGCAATGTGAGAGGAGTTTTGAAGAGCTGAAGAGGAGATAAACTAATGCTCCTGTTTTGACAATCCCTGATGTAAATCAGCCTTTCGATGTTTTTTGTGATGCTTCCTATCAAGGATTGGGTTGTGTGTTGATGTAAAATAAGAAAGTTGTTACTTATGCTTCTCGACAGCTGAAGGTGCATGAAAGGATTTAACCAACTCACGACTTGAAACTGACATCAGTTGTTTTTGCCGTAAAAATCTGGAGGAATTATCTTTATGGAGATAGTTTTAAAGTATTCAGTGATCATAAAAGCTTGAGATATTTATTTGATCAGAACGAGCTTAATATGCGGCAGAGGAGATGGATCGAGTTCTTAAAAGACTATGATTTTCAACTTGTGTATCATCCTGGGAAAGTAAACGTTGTTGCTGACGCTTTGAGCCGTAAGAAAATACAAATGTCGTCACTTATGATAAAAGAGCACAAACTAATTGAAGATTTCAGGAATTTGAATTTGGAGGTTTCTATATTATCAAATTTCATTAGTTGTAATGCACTTGTTATAACTAATGAATTTTTGAAGAGGGTGAAGGAGAAGTAATTGGAGGATTTGAAATTGAAGAACACCTTGACTCTTTTGGGCGTAGATAAAGCTAAGGATTTCTCGTTGGGAGTAGATGAAATTTTGAGGTTTCAAAGAAAAATATGTATACCTGAAGACCATGAGTTAAACAGATAGTTTTATCTGAAGGTCACAAAAGCAAGCTCAGTTTACATCCAGGTATGACCAAGATGTATCAAGATCTTAATAAGTCTTATTGGTGGCCTGGTATAAAAACTGCTATAGTCAAGTTTGTTGCTACCTGTCTTACTTGTCAAAAATCCAAGGTTGAACATCAGTGACCTGGAGGCATGTTAACTCAATTAGACATCCCATTATAGAAGTGGGATAATATCTCTATGGATTTTGTGACCTACTTACCACGTACTTTGAGGAAACATGATTCTATGGGTCATTGTAGACAGGTTGACAAAGACTGCACACTTTTTACCGATCGATTAGATTATATGGTGTCCCTTCCAGTATAGTATTAGACAGAGATCCCAGATTCACCTCTAGATTCTGGCAAACACTTCAAAAAGCTTTAGGGTCCAGACTCAGGCTTAGTTCAGTATACCATCCTCAAACTGATGGACAATCAGAGAGAACTATCTAGTCCTTAAAGGATTTGCTCATAACTTGTGTATTAGATCATTTGGGCAGTCCGGATGAAATTCTACCTCTAGTGGAGTTCACCTACAATAATAGCCACTAGGCAAGCATTGGAATGGCTCCTCTTGAAGCATTGTGTGGTAGAAAGTGTAGAACACCTCTATGCTGGTGTCAAGATGGTAAGAGTATGTTGATTGGACTAGAGTTGATACAACAAACCAATGCAAAAGTTAAGAAGATTCAAGAAAGATTGAAAACTTCTATGAGCAGACAAAATTCTTATCCAGATCAAAGAAGAAGATCTTTTGAATTTTCTGCAGGTGATCATGTCTTTCTTAGAGTTACACTGTTCACTATGCAGGGAGAGCACTCAGATCAAATAAACTTACTCCAAAGTTTATAGGGCCTTATCAAATTCTTAGAAGGATAGGTCCTATTGTGTATGAACTCGCTTTGCCTCCTCCCTTAGTCAATATTCACAACATACCTGATCCAAGTCACATTCTAGAATCAGATTTAGTGCAAGTGAAGAAGAATCTTTCCTTTAAACCAAGGCCAATCAAGATCTTGGATTCTCAGATGAAACAACTATGTGGAAAAGATATACCTATGGTCAAAGTCCCGTGGGATCTCACTTCCGGTGATTCCACTTGGAAAGTAGAAGAGGACATCCGAGCATCATATCATAATCTTTTCCGTGGGAAACTTAATTTTCGAGGATGAAAATTTTTATTGTTGGGGATAATGTAACCGCGCTCGCACCCCCCCTCCCCACCACAAAACACAAAAAGGATAGGAACAAAAGACACCCATAGTTTTTTATCTCTCATCTTCCATTCTCCACATCTCTCTCCCCTCTCTCTTGATTTTCACTCTCTATACCTCATCTATTTCAGAATTTGATCAAATCCAGCAGTAGCTAAGAATCATAAGATCATTTTTAATCGATCAAAATCTCAAACAGAGTAAATTCATATTTCCTCTAAAGAACCCTTATTCTTTATTTTTCCTTGGATTTTTGTTATCAATATTGGTGAGAACAATTGAGAAAAGTGTTTTTCTCAACTTGATTAATATTATACTAAAAGTTGATGTTATTTGGATAACTTTGTTCTAGATCCCTAGAATTGGATTGCTATTATTGTTTGATCGGAGGAAGTGACAGGGGATCATTGTATAAGGTAAGGAAAGCTAGTAACTTATTTATACTAGTTAATTACTATTAAATAGAATCCTATGATAGAAGACTTGGATATATGATTATCAATGCTCGAGTATTTCTTGCAGGTCTGACTGGTCCATAAGCACTAAATGAGTTTGATTGTTTATCCTGATTTGGTGTGATTAATTTAACTATATTGAGTAATGATGTTAGAAAATAACATGTGAGAACATTTTGATTGTTGTTTGATGAAATTGAAATGATATGTGTAATGTCTTAGTTATAGAGCTATATGTAATAATTTTCGTTGAAATGAAACTAGAATAGTAGGGGTTGAAAGAAAACCAATGTACCACAGTTACATATGTCTTTATATACTTCAATATGATGGAATTGATGTGTTATATGTGATGACTGATCTATAGACTTGTATGTAACCATTATGGTTGAAATGAAACCAGTGTACTAGGGGTTGAAAGGAAACCAAGGTACCATGGCTACATATACATTATGAATAAACTGGTCTTTCTATGGATACAACTATGTAACAAAAACATCATTGCTCCATCATAAGTAAAGTTGAGAAGAGAATACATATATCCAATATAATACGATAAAGCATGGAATAATACCTGTAGGTTGAAAAGAGGAAGAACATAAACATGATCAAATGATTGATGAAGCTTAACTTTCATGCCTTTCAAGTTGAAGTAATTAAAAATAACATACCAAGGTTTTGAGTTCTATTTATCAAACTTGCGTAGCATATACAAAATCCATGCATGTTTCAACGTATTAGCACTAACATCTTCTGAGAACTCGAACAATTGCAAGACATTTTATTGTGAAACACCCTGAAAGAATAGGTTAATGAGTCATGGAGTTCATTTGAAAAGCTTTATACAAAAGTAAAAGAAATGAAAAGCAAAAAACAATTTTCAGTGTATATTAGCCATACCTCGTTCACAAATAAGCTTAAGGTCTTCAAGAAGGTATTGATCTGAAGCTTTCAGGAGGTCTGGAGCATCATCAAGTTTAACATGTACTGTTCGAGTGTATATAAATCTGTAAGTGCCAACAAAAACCAAGTCAAATAGAGGACCAATTTTGATGTTATAGAAACACGAAAAAGGGATAAAAAAAATGTACCTCATTATCAATTCAAAGACATCCCATTTAATATTTGGAATCACTGCTTGTTTGGCTTCCTTTACACCACACATCATAACATATTCATATATCTAAATATATCTAAGTTCTGTACATGTCCTTTCCAGATGAAAATTATTGTTGTGGATTAGTTTGAAATTACATTAGTTTCAATTTGAATATTTAGAAAGCAGAAAATAAGTTTTGATTGAGATATTTGCATAGCGTATTTAAGGTAATAAATTCATTGATAAGAAAAGGACAAAAAATTTTGATTGGTAATAATACAAGATTAATTCATGCTTACCCAGTACTCTCCCCCAAACATGGTCTGAAACACTTTTGAAAGACATACACGATCTTTGTGAGCATAAAATATTTTTTTCCTGAATGAAGCAAAACACAATAAATCAATACATATATTGAAATCAGTGTGCATAGAAACAACTAACCAAAATTAACAGAATCAAATTCTCCACCTTCAACTAGAAAGCTGACATCAGAAAGTTTTGCATTGTTTACAAATTCCTCTCACAAGTTCATCTATAGAAAAAATAACCAGCAACAACAACATTATTATGAAGGCAATAAATACAACAATTCAATTTCAAAGACTATTTTAAACAGTGAAATTAAGATAGGGTAAGATAACTGATTCAGTGAATAAGGAAAACAAATCAAAGTAAAGTAAACAAATGTGGCAAGGGCACACATAAAGAGTAAAAAGAAAAAAAAACCCTCGAAAGTAGGTGGTGGAGATATAGCTTGGATGAGAGAGGAAATGAAATTGGCTCTCCTAGCCAACATGCTAAGTGCCACTGAAGCCTCGCGCTTCAGTTTTGCGCTTTGAGATTGAAGAATAACAAGCAAAAATTATAATCCTAAAGATTTAGCAACATCTTGTTTGAAAATACAGTCTGAATAAAGTGAGTGAGAAATTAGTAAAGAAAATATAAAATAATAAAAGGATGTGAAACTGGAGGTTGGTGATAAAAAGTGATTGTGTGTTTTATTCTTGACATATACATGGATATATATACAGTGAAGGAAGGAGAGAATATCTCCATAACTCAAGTCACTAAACTAGTGATCCACATGTTACGGGATCTGATTTTCATTTACATATCTCATCCTAATTTGCACATTAATGGTAAATGTATATATTCCTTAATAGAAAACTTGAGATAGAACATTTATTACCATGATTGTGGATGAATATAGTTTGATGATCTGGCGGAGAAGATAAGTAACCAAGAGCAATAACTACACGTCTTCTAACCTGTTCTTCCGAAGAGCACATAAGACGGATTAGGTATTTCAAAGCTGCCGAAAAGGAAAGAACAAAGTTTAAACAGATTATGATTATCATCTATAATTTTGCATTGAGACAAAATTTGCAAGAAAACTTTCTCGCCCTCGTATGTTTCGTTCTAAGCTTAATATCATCGTTGCTACATACTCTCTAATAGGATGCAAATTACAAGGAGATAAATGTTCTGTTAAGCATTTATTACAAATAACTATCAAGAAGAAATAGGAGTAAAGATGTTGAAATCAAAATTTATTACTTCAATTAAAAGGCAGAGTAAATCAACATACGTCGTTTATTTAATGTAAATGTAATTCATTTAGTTGTTGAAACCTACCAACTTTAATAATGTTTGCAACAATGTCCTATTACACGTGTAATATCAATGTTATTTCTGAAGGGCAACGTACAAAGTTGACCAAAATAAAGAATAAGGAGAGCGAACTTCACCTCATTATCAGCAAGACAATAGAGAACACGAGCAGCACAATGTTGAAATGCTGCATTGTCCGAGTGCAAAAGATTGAGCATAGGCTCTATACCTCAACTATTAGCAATGCTAACTTGATTATGTGAGTCCTGACATTTGAATTGTTCATGCAAAAAAGGTTCATGGTTGTGGTAGAAAATGATAATAAAAAGAATCAGTTTGAATTAAATTGATGGTTACTTCTCACCAGTAAAAATCAGTTGTGCTAAGCTCACAAGTGCAAAAGCTGATGTTGTCTGAAGGTTTGATTTTGGGACTGAAGCATGTGAACTAATGGTGGAATAACCCCTCTTTGGGAGATATGAACCTGCATGCATGAAACACAAGCAAAGTATGCGCTTAATAACAGGATTTAATGACTCAAATTTACCATATTACAAGTATGCAACTAAAATTAAATCACCTTCAAATTTGAATCAGTCACCATAAACTGAGCAAGTAAAAGGGCTGTTAATCCTTGGCTATCCGAAAAGGAGGAACTGTCATTGAAATTACAAACATTGAAAGTCTACTCGGGAACAAGTTGAATAAACATATCATTCTTATATTATTTTCTTACAGAAAGCCACCACTAAAGTATAATGTTTTACCTAAGTAAATTGATGACATGTTGTAAAGCTCCAGCTAGAAGAACTTCTCTTCCAATACACGGTGCAGGGTCTACCATTGTTTTAATCAGTTGAAGCTACAAAATAGTGATAGTTCATAAGCTGTTGCTAATAGTTTAGAAGTATGCAAAATACACATGTGTAAAGTCATATAAAAATCATATTACTGCCATAAAATGTATTACAAAATCCTTTGATTGAAGCATTAGCACAAGACTGGGTAATGCATTGCATTCAACAATCTGCAAGCAAATTTCACTCTTGGTAAACAACTGTAACCGTTGAAGCCTTCATCACACCAATTTACTAGATAAATTAAAGTACCTTAGATACATTCTTAGCATTATTATATGTCAATGTTCCTAAAGTCGCTATAGCCGTGAGTTGTACCTTTCTTACCTTGTCTTCAAGCAATTCAACAAGAGGAGGGATGCCGTCTTCCATTCTAAAAGTGGAATATTTTATACATATCTTTAAAAATAGGAAAGAAAAAAGAAGACAAAAACTTGATAAGTATTTTAACATTGTTATTTGTGTGAGCAAGCTTGGCTATTGTTTCAATCACTCTCCTCAGAAAACTAGCAA